>Ga0247815_10000046_pt1 | contig 93888 bp, 86 predicted proteins | sample UWRJL194509B1_FD_181014 | JGI IMG/M metagenome (GOLD analysis project Ga0247815, IMG submission 181014) | Plant litter microbial communities from Arlington Agricultural Research Station in Wisconsin, United States - UWRJ-L194-509B-1 | ecosystem: Environmental > Terrestrial > Plant litter >... | reverse complement strand
CAACAAAATCTTCAAAAAAGGCTTTTTCAACTTTCTGGATACTTAGTTCTTCTGCTTTTACATTTAAACTTCTTTTAGTGTTAAACGAAAAAAAGACGATTGTTGCCAAAACTAAAAAAACTCCAATTGCTATTGTGAGATATCTAAATTTTCTATTTTTACGAGGAATTACTTTGTCCATTTCTTTAATAATTTACTGATTACCAATAGGTAAATACTGTGCCATAAAAATTATTATTTGTAAAGTGTTGATTTTAAAGAAGCTTTAAAAACCATTCAAAAAAGAAGTGTTCGATAATGAACAGTTGACCGTTCGTTATCGAACAAAAAAAGACATCATGCGAAAAAAACAAGCCCAAATATTAATCGTCGACGACCAGGAAGAAATTCTTTTTTCGGCAAAAATGATTCTCAAAAAACATTTTGAAACCATTTTTACAGAAAATAGTCCTAAAAAAATCATCTCTATTTTAAATGAAAATGAAATAAATGTGGTTTTATTAGACATGAATTACCGAATTGGTTTCGAAGATGGGCGCGAAGGAATTCATTGGCTCAAAGAAATTAAGATACTTTCGCCACAAACCGTCGTGATTTTAATGACGGCATTTGGTAAAATTGATACCGCAGTTGAAGGAATAAAAATTGGTGCTTTTGATTATGTTCTAAAACCGTGGAATAACGAAAAATTACTCGAAATAATTGATAAGGCTGTGGCCGAAAGCAGAAAAAACAGCAAAAAAGTGCCGGAAGAAAAACCGGTAAAAAACTATTTTGTTGGCAATTCCCTTAAAATAAAACAAGCCTATTCTATTGCCGAAAGAGTAGCCAGAACAGATGCCAATGTTCTGATTCTGGGTGAAAACGGAACCGGAAAATATGTTTTTGCAGAGTTTATTCACCTCAATTCAGAACGAAAAGCACAGCCATTTGTGCATGTTGATTTAGGATCTTTGAGCGATAATTTGTTCGAAAGTGAACTTTTTGGTTATGCAAAAGGCGCTTTTACAGATGCTAAAACAGATACGGCCGGAAGATTTGAAATAGCTTCTGGCGGAACTATTTTTCTCGATGAAATAGGGAATATTCCGTTGCATTTACAATCGAAACTATTACACGTTTTGCAAACCAAAACTGTTACCCGTTTAGGTGAAAGTAAATCAAGACCTTTGAATGTTCGCGTAATTGCAGCAACAAACAGTGATATAAAAGCTGAGGTTAAGAACAAAACGTTCCGCGAAGATTTGCTGTATCGCATCAATACAATGGAAATTCATTTGCCTTCGTTACGCGAACGAAAAGATGATATTGTACCCATGGCGCATTTTATCCTGGATAAGATTGCCGAAAAATACAATCATGGTCCCGAAGCTTCGGGATGGCATTTTGAGGATAATGTAGCACCATATTTAGAAAAATATCCATGGAAAGGAAACATTCGTGAACTTGAAAATAAAATAGAACGCGCTTTGATTTTGGCTGATAATAATACGATTTCTGTAAACAATCTTGATATTTTAGATTTCGAAGAAATTCAGGAAAACGATGAGAATCCTTTATCTGAAATGGAAAAAAGTGCGATCGAAAAAACACTCTTCAAATACAATGGAAACATCAGTAAAACAGCCGAAGAATTAGGTTTATCAAGAGCAGCTTTATACAGAAGAATCGAGAAATATGACTTAAAAAATTAATTTTACCGCAAAGCACGCAAGGTATTTTTTAGGTTTGTTTGTAATTGGTTTTATTAAGTTCGCAAAGCTGTTTCTAGCGAACTTTGCGTAAACCTTTGCGAACCTTGCGGTTAAATCTTCAGCTACAGATGCCAATAAAAAAATAAAATAATGAAAAACTGGAAATTTTATAATGCTTTGTTTATAAGGGTTTTCTTTATTATGATTCCCTTTTTCTTTTGCGTTTTTTTAATTTATAAAACGCTTTATTACAATGCAATTTTGGTTGGTTTTTTTATAATCTTGCTATTATTCGAGATGTATTTTTATATCAAAAATCACTCTTTATTTTATGATAAAATATTGCTTTCGATTTTGCAGAAAGATTTTTCGACCAATTTTCCGCCAGAATATAAAGAACAGAAATTTAGCAACTTATATCTTTTATACAATACTTTAAAATACCAGCAACAAGAGCAGACTTCAAAAGAATTGGTTTACCAGTCCATTTTGAATAATATAGATACAGCGACTTTAATTCTCGAAAAAGAAAACGAAGACTGGAGTATTTTTTTAATGAATGATTGCTTCTCCAGTTTATTTAAAGTGCCAAAAGTAAGTCATTGGAAATACCTTAAAAATTATTTGCCATCACTTTGCAATGAGATTGAGCAAACAGAATTTACCGAGTTGAAATCGGCAATTTCGATTAAAATAGAAGAACAGGATGTACAGACATTTGTATTGCAGACATCTTCTACAAAGACTTATGAAAAAGAATATTTCATTATTTTATTGGATAGTATTCAGCGCGTCATTGAGAAAAAAGAAAAAGAAGCCTGGATTAATTTAATGAAAATTATTTCGCATGAATTGATGAATTCCTTAACCCCAATTCGTGCGCTTTCGCAGAATTTACTTCAGATTGTCGATCAGGAAAAACTCGAAGAAGATGATTTTGAAGATATCAAAAGCAGTATTTCGACTATTATCAATCGAAGTGATCACTTGCAGGTATTTGTCGAAAATTACCGAAAACTCGCCATGCTTCCTACTCCAACGAAACAAATGACGCCAATAAATTTACTTTTAGAAGATTGTATGCGCATCATGAACCCGATTTTGAAAGCGGAGAATATCGAATTGGTCAACGAAATTAGCAGTCCAAGATCTATTTTGATTGATAAAAGTCAGATCGAACAAGTGATTATAAATCTAATAACCAACAGTGTTTATGCATTAAAAGAAAAGGCAGAAAAGAAAATGTTCTTGTCCAGTTATACTGATAATAATCGTTTTTTTATCACCATTTCAGACAACGGAAAAGGAATCGACGAAGAGATTCGGGAAAAAGTATTTCTGCCATTCTTCACCACCAGAAAAGATGGCGCCGGAATTGGCTTAACACTTTCTAAAAACATCATCGAAGCACATGGAGGCTACTTAAGCTACCAAACCGATGAAGATAAAACAAGCTTTGTGATTTGTTTGATTTGATTTTTTTTTTCTTTTTTTCACCATATAAGTGATATAAGTTCATATTAAAGATTGCGCATAAAATCTCTCGCAAAGTTTCAAAGCTGTTTGTATTAATCGCAAAGTCTCAGAGTCGCGAAGAAAAACTTAAAAAATAAAACTTTGCGACTTTGCGCCTTTGCGAGAGATTTTATGCGTACTGCTTAATATGAACTTATATCACTTATATGGTAGAAACTTCAGGCGTCCAAAAGTGTTTTTCGAGATCTATAATTTGATTATCGACCACCTCAATACCTTCGCTTTCCAAAAGCTGCTGCATTAAATTAGTTCCGTCAAAATGATGTTTTCCTGTCAGAAGCCCTTTTCGGTTTACGACTCTGTGCGCTGGGACATCATCCATGTTATGACAGGCATTCATTGCCCAGCCTACCATTCGTGCAGAACGGGCGGTTCCTAAAGCTTTCGCAATAGCGCCATAAGAAGTTACTTTTCCGTACGGAATTTGTCTGGCGATCGCATAAACCCTTTCAAAAAAATTATCTTCAGCCATAAAATTGATTTTACTTTGAAGTACTCATTTATAAAATTTCACGCAGATTTAAATAGATTTAAGCAGATTCAAAAGGATTTTTTTTTTTAAATTTTCATCTGCTTTAATCTGCAAAATCTGCGTGAAACAAATTCGAAAATCATTTTAATCTGTGAATCCCGATAGCTATCGGTAGTGGCTTATATTTCACCCAAAATAGTAATTCAGGATATTAAAAAGTGTTGCAATAGCAATTAAACCTGTAATGCTTCCTATAATGGTGTTCATGTTTCGCATCAGGTAATCGGTTTTCTTTTCAATTCTTCCAAAGAAACCAATGTAGCTGTACAAAGCTGCAAACGAACCCAAAACAGACCCGAATACAAAAGTAAAAATAATGTTGTTTTCGAATGCAAAAAGATGGTAAGAAGCCAGCGTAACACTCACCACAACATAATACGGAATAGGGAAGAAGTTCAAACCGGATAATAGCATTCCCAGAAAGAAACGACTTTTTTTGCTGCTCTTTTTAATCTTCGATTTTTTGGCTTTTGGTTCTTTTGCGATAAACAAAAAGTAAATCGTTAGGATAGAAAAAATAGCAAATCCAACCTCACGCAACAATGTTACCACATCAGGGCGATTGTCGATTACCTGCGCAAATAAAACGGCTAAAGAAACCTGAAAAAAGATTACTAAAACCGCTCCGGCAACAAACCATAAAGCGTTCTTTTTCCCCTCTTTCATGTTCACTTTTGCGGCCGTCATATTGATTAATCCCGGTGGAATAATCCCAATGAAAGCGGCAATAAAACCTGAAAGTAATGGGGTAAGTAATGCCATTCAGTTATTTAATGGGTTGGAAAAACGTTCTTAAAATTAAATTAGTCTTTAATTTTAAAGCGAATATACGTAATTGCCTTGTTAATTTCTAAATATTGTTTCTCGTAAAAAGTCTGAAAAGCAGTAACTTCCTCAGGACTTCCTTCGTTTGTATACACATTATGGTTCGCGTATAAAACCTCATGTCCCTCACCGTGAAGCAATCCAAGAGTATAACCGTGCATGAATTCGCTATCGGTTTTTAGGTTGACAACACCGTCTTTTTTAAGGATTTTTTTATACAATTTCAAAAACTCAGAGTTGGTCATTCTGTGTTTTGTTCTTTTGTATTTGATTTGCGGATCCGGAAAAGTAATCCAGATTTCATCCACTTCATTTTCATTAAAAATATGATCGATCAATTCGATTTGAGTACGAATAAAAGCCACATTATGAAGTCCGGTTTCTACAGCAGTTTTAGCACCTCTCCAGAAACGCGCTCCTTTAATATCGATTCCGATAAAATTTTTGTCAGGATATCTTTCTGCCAATCCAACAGAATATTCACCTTTTCCACATCCTAATTCTAAAACTAAAGGATTATCATTTTTAAAGAAATCAGAGTTCCATTTCCCTTTCAGAGGCATTAAATCGCCTACAACTTCTTCTCTGGTTGGTTGAAAAACGTTTTGAAACGTTTCGTTTTCTCTGAATCTTTTTAGTTTATTTTTACTTCCCACTTTTACAAAAATTTTCAGCAAAATTAAGGAATATAAACGAATGAAAATAGCCGAATTAGGTTTTAAAGTTTTTTGCCCCAAATTACACGAATTTTCGCGAATTCATTTTTGTATGTATTGTGGACAAAATATCGAAATTCCTGGCTGTTTTTTTTGCCACAGATTTCACAGATTAAAATGATTTTTTAATTAAAATTGTCTAATTAATGTAGTCCCTACGGGACAAACTTACTTTCGTTTTTTTTACCAATATTTAATCTCTACGAGATATACTCCGTTAGGAGTTAAATATTGGTAGAAAATAATTGTTACCACGCCAGACATGTCCCGTAGGGACTACACATTCATATTTTCGATTAATCAAAAAAAAATCATTTTAATCTGTGAAATCTGTGGCAAACTTTCTTTACCCGTAATGCGCCTCAGTAATAGGTTTTAATTTAGGATCAAGCGTTTCATCGTGTTGCGATAAATCAAGACCAATATGTTCATTTTCTTCAGAAACACGAAGCGGAATAATAAAGTTCGTTACTTTAAACAAGAAATAAGCCCCGAAGAAAGTAAAGATCGAAACCAAAACCAACGCCATCATATGGTGACCAAAAACATTCCAGCCTCCATGAAGTAAACTTGCATCTTCGCCGTGAGCAAAGATTGCGGTTAAAATCATTCCCATGATTCCACCCACACCGTGACAGGCAAAAACGTCAAGCGTATCGTCAAATCTTTTAGAGAAACGACAATTTACAACCGAGTTAGAAACCAAAGCTGTGATGAAACCAAAGAACATACTTTCAGGAACCGATACAAATCCTGCTGCAGGAGTAATGGCAACTAAACCTACAACAGCACCAATACAAGCGCCAAGAGCAGAAACTTTTCTACCGTTCATTCGATCAAAGAAAACCCAGGTTAACATCGCGGCGGCAGATGAAGTTGTTGTTGTGGCAAAAGCCATTGCAGCAGTTCCGTTGGCAGCAAGAGCAGAACCCGCGTTGAACCCGAACCATCCAAACCATAACATTCCGGTTCCTAATAATACAAACGGAATATTGGTAGGGATATGATCGCTATTTTTTCTTTTTCCTAAAACCAGAACCCCTGCCAAAGCAGCAAATCCTGAACTCATGTGTACTACAGTTCCTCCGGCGAAATCTTTCACACCAAAATAACTTCCTAAAACCCCCGTAGGATACCAAACCGAGTGGCACAAAGGCGCATATATAAAAATCGTAAATAAACTAATGAATAGCAAATAAGAGATAAATCGAACGCGTTCTGCAAACGAACCCGTAATAATTGCCGGAGCGATAATAGCAAATTTCATCTGGAACAAAGCAAATAACATAAACGGAATCGTATTGGCCAATTGTTTATGAGGCAAAACCCCCACATAATCCATAAAAGCAAAAGTGGTTGGATTCCCAAAAAAGCTATAAAAATGCTCTCCTGAACCAAAACCTACAGGATCACCAAAAGCCAGACTAAAACCCACAACAACCCATAAAAGCGTTACAACGCCCAAACAAATAAAACTTTGCAACATTGTCGAGATCACATTTTTTCGGCCTACCATTCCTCCGTAGAAAAAAGATAATCCCGGCGTCATGATCAAAACCAGACAGCAAGAGGTCAACATCCAGGCAACATCGGCAGGAACAATATGATCCGTAGTGCCAAATTCAGATAATACGTAACTATTTTCAGTAACTGTTGGCCAAAATGCGCCCGTAATACAAACAATACTTATAATAATAAAGGAGATGATCCAGCGTTTTTCTATTTTCATTTTTCAAATACTTTATTTAACCCTATTTTTTTTGGGGTCAAAGTTAAAAAAAAATAAAGATTTTGATTTTCAGGGCTAATAAAATAGAGGGCGACCTTTTATTTTAGTCAATTTTGTAAAATTCGATCCGTTTTTTTGAGAGTATCTTATTTTGAACTTCTAATTTACGGATAAAATTGCCAATTGTATTATAATTAATTTGATATACGGTGCTGTAAAGCACTAGAAAAGTTAGGATTATAATAAGAAAGTTCGAAATTGTTTATTTTTTCTGAAGCTTAGCAATCAGAATGTCTTCGATTGGCGCTTTTATTTTAGTAACCGCATCCACTTCGTCATTAGGAATCGTCATCGATAACACATAATGCTGAATCTTCCATTCTTTCCCCACTTTTACCAAAACACCAGAACCACGGCAAATTTTCATCTGCGTATTCAGCAATTCATCAAACCACGCAATTTTTCCTGATTTATCAAAAAAGATATGACGTTCCAGAGCCGTAAAATTCCAGGTTGTTCCTTTGTCAAAAAAAGGTTTTGCCCATACTTTAAAGTCTTTTTTAGTCCAGTTTTCGGTAGCATCAGTTCCAATAAAAATTCCGTCTTCGGCAATTAAATTAAAGTAGTCTTCAAATTTCACATCGGCCGCAGCCTTATGCCAGGTATCAATGGTTTGACTGACTTTGTCTTTCTCAGAAGTTTGTGCATTCGCAAAAGTGGCAACGAATAATAAAAGTAAAATTGATTTTTTCATGAGGTTTTATTTTGGATTTAAAGTTAGTAAAAAATTTTTCAGAGGTGCAAGGCTCAAAGGTGCAGAGTTTTTTAATCGCGCAAAGACGCAAAGGCGCAAAGTTTTTGGTTCACGCAGATTTAAAAAGATTTAAGCTGATATACGCAAAGCATTTTAAATCTGCGTGAACCAAAATTTATTTGAATCTTTTTAATCTGTGGCTTTAAAATAAAAACTTTGCACCTTTGCGCGAAATTTTCGGCATGAAGATTAAAATCCAAATAGCGAGAGAATCTTAAATTATCTTATATTACTTATATGGTGAAATCTTACTATATTTGAGAGCTCTAAAAATCTACATCATGAATCCAAAAATACTTATCACCTCAATATTTGTCACTTCTTTGGTTTTTACCTCTTGCAAGAAAGAACTCGAACCACAGGAAAACACGCCAACATCAGAATTGGTGAAACTAGGATTGGCAAAAGACACCACAAAAACACAGTCAGTAGTTCAAAATCCGGCGACGAATCCTAATACTGTAATGGGGGCAACGCAAGGAATAAATCCTGCTCACGGACAACCCGGACATCGTTGCGATATTGCCGTTGGCGCGCCTTTAAATTCGGCTCCAACGCAAGGACAAACAACGCAAACTGCACAACCCGTACAAGTAAATTCAGGTCAGCAAAATGTAGTAACCACAACAACTGTAGCGCCAACAAAAGTAGCCAAAGGAATGAATCCTGCGCACGGACAACCCGGACACAGATGCGATATTCCGGTTGGAGCGCCTTTAAATTCTCCTGCAGCAAAACAGCCAGCTGCGAATACTGCCCAAAGCGGCACTACAACACAAAATTTTACAGTAACGCCACCTGCAAACAATGCAGTTCCGGCCTTATTAAGCACCGAAGAAACTGCAGTAGCAGACGGAATGAATCCAGCACACGGAAAACCCGGACATCGCTGCGATATCGCCGTTGGAGCGCCATTACCAAAATCATAATAGTATGTCAATAATAATCTGGGCGTGCCACCAATAAAAAAAGGGGCCAACTATACAAATCGCTTAGTCGGCCCCTTCTTTTATTGCTGTCGGGCTATCACTGCTACTGCGGTAGCGTAGCTCTATCCCTCACGCGAAACAGTTTTCAGTCTCAGTTTTCAGTGTACTCTTGTCATCAGAGCGAAGTCGAAATGTCATTTTAATATAAGTATACGTTCCAATTTTCCGTAGATACGCACAGCAGTGCGTCTAAATTTTTTAAACACAATCCCTTTGCGATCTCAAAGCAAAGCATAATTCACAAAACTTCGCGACCTTTGCGTAATCCTTTTGCTCCCGATAGCTATCGGGATTGCGGTAAAATCTCCTCTTTATTCAATTTCAAAAATCGCCTGAATTTCTACAGCCGAATTGATCGGTAACGAAGCCGCACCAATCGTTGCTCTCGCATGTTTTCCTTTTTCACCAAAAACCAAAGCCGTCAAATTCGAAGCCGAATTCATAAGTCCGGCATGTTGCGTATATTCCGGAGTCGTATTAAAATATCCGGTCAATTGCACACATTGTTTTACTTTGTTCAAATCGCCTCCGCAAGCCTCTTTCAAAACCGCAATTACATTTAGCATTGTTTGATATGTAGCTTCTTTCGCCTGATCTTCAGTAACCGTTGCGCCAACTTTACCCGGATTTAGGATTTTTCCATCTTTCAAAGCCACTTGATTAATGTACACTTTATGATCCGAAATCGTAAACGGAACATAATTTCCAACCGGTTTAGGCGCTTCAGGAAGTACAATATTATTGTCTTTTAATGTTTTGTTGATATCGCTTTTAGTTTCAACCGAAGTGGTTTTTACAGACTTTATATTTTCTGTACTTTTCAATCCCGAAGCCACTCTTGCTAAAGCTTTTCCTTGTTCCTTAGCCAGATTCAACTCGCTTTGCGACGGACGAGTTCCGGTTGATCCCGCTAATGAAGTCGCGCCAAAAGGCGTATTTCCCTGCGGAACCGTTTTATCTAAAGTTGCCGTTCCCATAATTCCGGTTGGTACAATCACCATTCCGTGAGAGGCAAGGATATTCCAGAATGATAAAATTGCAGCTTCTTTTCCTGCACCAGATCCTGCCGACATGAATATGGTTGCCGGTTTTCCTTCTAAAGTTCTCGAAGTCCAAAGCGGAATACTCTGACTGAAAAAGTAATTCATATCAGCACTAATATTCGCAAAATGAACCGGACTTCCAAAGGCGATTCCGTCATAATTGGCCAATTCTTCGATAGTCGCAACAGGTAATTTCTCTACCTCAGCATTTAGTTTCTCTTTCGGGTTTATAGATGGAACACGTTTTAAAGTCGCTTTTGTATTAGGATATTCCTGAACACCTTCGGCAATAGCTTTTGCCATTTTGTAAGTTCCACCGTTTTGAGAATAAATCAAAACCAGCACATTGGTTTCCGGTGATTTTGTTTGTGCATCGGCACCAAAAACTATAAATATTGCGATTAATAATACGAGTAGTTGCTTTTTCATGAAAGTAATTTTAAATAATTTGTAATGGATAATCTCAATCAAGAAGCTTGTTTTCTTTCAAAAATCAAGTTCCTTTTTTGGGACTGCAAAATTACTTCTTACAATACCAAAAAGCGTTATTATTATGTTAATCGTATTTTGTTGTACCTTATTTGCTGTCGATTTTTTAACAAATCGGGAATGTGAAACTTTTTAAAGTGGACTGAAAGCCCTAAAAGCAATAGCGTACTGCAACGCACTACGAATTAAATCAAGAGTTAAAATCGCCCTGAAAGGGCAACAGCAAATAGACAATAAAGATTAACGAAAACCGCAGTTTCTCATAAAAAATAATGACAAATAGAATAAATGTTCTCTTTAAAATTAGGCTTTCGCCCTTTCAGGGCTTAAAACAACAATCGGTTTTCATTCATAGTGCTTCGCACCATGCTATTGCTAAGGCTCTTTCAGAGCAAAAAGTTGTGAATACTTATAAATTAGAAAATCAAATCTGCAGCATCTGCAAAATCTGCGTGAAAAATATTTGAAGACATAGAAAAGCTATTATTAAGGCTCTTTCATAGCAAAAGGTTTTGAACAATTAGAAATTAGAAAATCAAATCTGCAAAATCTGCGAAATCTGCGTGAAAAATATTTACCACATAGAAAAGCTATTATTAAGGCTCTTTCATAGCAAAAGGTTTTGAATGCTTAGAAATTAGAAAATCAAATCTGCAAAATCTGTGAAATCTGCGTGAAAAATATTTAACACATAGAAAGTAGATGAATCATTTAATCCTTTAATCTGTGGCATTTATATATGTTTAAAAAGAAAGCCGGCCTCTGGAGAAAGTATTCATTGGGATATTCAAATTGATTAATCCTTTGTTTATGGGAGGAATGAATAAGTATAAAGGAATAGAAGCAGTCAATATAGCCAAAGCAATGGTCAATAGTGCGAGTCAGCTCAACCAGAAAGTCAAAATAGTACAGTGGGAAGAAATGACCCATTTGCTGAAATAAAAAATGGCATTATCCTGATTAGAGATAATGCCATTTGCATTTGATATATATAAATTAAAACGATTTCTGTTTTTCGAAAGTCGTAGTAAGTGATTTTTTTGCTTTGGCAAGAGCACCGCTAAACGCTTTTTCCAGTGTATCCGAGTGATCTGTTACGGTTAAAGGTTGTAAATTGGCTACACGAACTTCAATCACACATTTTTTATCGTTTAAGCTGAATTTTTCTCCGTTTTCATCTCCAAAATGTACTTCAATGCGGGTTATTTTTTCTTCAAAACGAGCTAAACCTTTTTCTAATTCTTCAGAAAAATAAGTTGCTAATCTTTCGTGTCCTTCGATGTTCTTGTCGGTATTGATTTGAATTTTCATATCGGTTTATATTTAATGATTATTCTCAAAGCTATCTTTTTTAGAATGAAAACCCAAGTGAGTTAATAAAACATTATGAAAAAATGTTGGAAAATTTCAAGGCCATTTTTTTATCAGACTTGGCGATTTCCGAAATGTTATTATCGAACACGGATTTAACGGATTCAATTCGTAAAAACGCAGATAAAAACAGATTTTTTTATTGTGTTTTTTTCAGACTGAGTGTAGTCGATATGCAAGGTTGAGCGTAGTCGATATGTCAGGCTGAGCGTAGTCGGTATGTCAGGCTGAGCGAAGTCGAAGCCCCCGCGCCAATGCGCCAACTAAAAAGTTATCACCTTTTAAATTGCTTGTAAAATCCTACTATTCACAATGGTTTATTTGGTATCTTTGCAGTCCTAAAAGTTAAGATTATGAACTCAGAAAAAATTTTTGCCCGTGTGGTATGGTGGCGGTATTGGAAACAACTGCAACGCACTTAACTGCGTAGGACACCTTAGCTATGCGGGTTTTATATTCCCTAAAAGTTAAGATTATGAGTGTAAACACCCTTTCAAAAGAAACAGAATTGCGCTTAAACGAATTTTTCAACCAAGCGACTGATCCTAAAAGTTTCGCCAAAGCAATTCGAAAAGTAAATTATCTTCTCGCCATATCGCTAATGCGTGAATGCGAAACCCTGCAAATCGATACAAAATCAGTCGAACAAGGTTTTTATTGGCTCAATGAATTAGCCGAAATTTTAAATCCTTATTTGGATGCCGAATAATTAAGAATGAGAAAAGCTACTGAAAAGTGGCTTTTTTTATTTTCGTTCAGTTTGTCATTTCGAAGAATGAGAACACGAGCGATAGCGAACTGGCGAAGCAATCTTCGCAAGTAACTCCGTAAAGTTTGTCCTTTTGATAGAGTAATAACTTGAACAGTATTGTCTGGCTGAGCGAAGTCGAAGCCTCGTTGCAATTGTCAAACTTGTCTTTCTGCGATTGCATTCTCAATTTCAAGAATACACGAATCCAAATGCTTTTTGATATCGTTACTCCAAAAACGCAGAATCTTCCAGTTTTGAGATTCTAAATAGGCATTGACTTCTATATCTCGTTGCATATTTAGTTCTATTTTTTTGATCCAGAATTCAGGATTAGTTTGTGGTTCTTTCCTAGTTTCCCAATCTTTTCCATGGAAGAATTCTGAATCTACAAAAGTGGCAATTTTTAGCTTTTTAAAAGTAAAGTCTGGTTTGCCGAAAACTGCTTTGTTGTTTTTTCTATAACGGTAACCTAAATTCCATAAAGCTTTTTCTAAAGTTGTTTCGGTGCTTTTGATCGCACGCATGTTTTTGGAACGTTGTTCTGGATTATGGACATCCATTTTTGTAATTATTAAATTATTTAAATTTAATAATTAATGGTGTTTTAATAATTATATGATAGTGAGACAAAGTTATGTTATTTACATTTTTAAATTAAAATTAATTTAATTCTTTTATTTTTATAAAATAATCTAGTAAATCGTCTATTGTTGTATCATCCATATGTTTGGCTAGTAATAAGCGATTATCTATTGTGCAGAAACATTTACCATTTAGTCTCTTAAAGTCTTTCTCAATAAAATCTGAAAATTCTGTTTTATTAAGTATGGATTCATAAAATTCAAAATAACATTCTTTACGATCGTTGAAAAAATCTAGAAAATGATTTCTAAATGTTTCTTTTACTTCTTTTCTAAATATTTGAATTTCTGACTCATTAAAATTTGTATATGCTTTTAAAACGTATAAAAAATTAATTTTATATTGATGAACAAATAATGTATCTCTATCAAATAATCGTTCGATAAAATGATACGAAGAAATTGGGCTTCCTTTTTTTGTTATTGAATGTGTATCATAACTCGAAACATCATCTATATAACCATAAATGAAGAAGTTTGGAGAAATATTATAGCCTTCGCTTATTTCATCCCTATATCTTAAATTACCAATGTGATTTTGATTGTTTTTATTAAGTAAATCAATATTGAATTGAATTACATTTTTTGCATAAGTAAACTGTTTGTATTTGGATACTTTTCCTGCTGTATTATCTGACTTATAGTATTTAGAATCTCCAATATAGAAAATATCACTAGTATCAATTAAGGATTTATAATCGTAAATATGATCAATAATTTTGCCGTCATCATTATGCTTTAACTTGTCAATTGTTATACCATCTACTTCAAGATTATTCAATTCATTCGAAAATAATTTGTCAACCATATCTTCAAAGACTAGGTTATAATTACTTATAGCAAGGAAATCTTCTCTTTTTCTTTTAATGCTGCTTTTGTCAAATTGAGAGAAATACAATTCGCACAAACCATACATTTTCTTTAAAGTATCGTTGAAATATCTATATTTTATTTTTCTAAGTTTTGCACTACCATTTAGGCACAATGTATCAAAAGCTTTTCCTTTGATAAGATTAAATGTTTTATCAATTTTAAGGTTAAGGTTATGTTCTTTATTTAGATGATTTAGTATGGAAAAGAAATAAGTTAGTAGTTCCTCTTCTGTATTTATTGTTTTTTTTCTATTAGTTATCTCAATGTATATGGGGTTTTTCTCATTTGTAAAAATAGGTAAAGACTTTCTAATTGTTTTTTCCCATTTTGGCTTTTTAGCTTGATTAGAAATAAACTCTATGTGTTTGAATAATATTTGTTGTTTGTTCTTTTTGTAGAAGTTAACAAAGCTCAATAATAAGTCTAGAAAAGAATATTCCTTATCACCTAAATTAGTATTTAGTTCAAATGTTTCAGTATCATGAATTATAGATGTGTCTTTAGACCTTTTTCTAAATTCAGATAAACTATTGTAAAAATAAATTGATAATTGACGTACCCAATTATATTGTGTTTTATGTTTTACTGATTCATTTTTAATTAAGTCAACTAACTCAATTTTTTCACAACCAAATACAGTTTTCTCTTTATTCTCCATAAAGACTTTTGGGAGCATAAAAACTAGGCTATTTTTCTCAAACGAATGGTAATATCCTACAGACGTAATTATTCCATCCAAACCGTTTTGTTTATAAAACTTTGGATCATCGAATACTTCTTGAAGTAATTCTATTGGATATATTTCGTTTTCAATTAAAATTTTCATTATTTAAGACCCAATTTCTTCACTGCCTTGTGATATTTCTTCTAATTTAGAATCATCTTCAATAATTTCGGAAGGATCTAGAGGGTGTAATCCAATTCTATCAAATAATTCTTTGATTTTTTCTTGACCATTTTTTTTAATAGGGAAGAAATCTTCATAAGAAGTGTTTTCTTCAAATACTTTATTGTCTTCATCTTTAAAAACATCATTCCATAGATAGAAGATTACTTTATTAATAAATGGCTTTAAAGAGATCGTTTTATCATTATCAGGTTTAATAAAATAATTGCCAATACATTTATCCATACCTAAGGATGGATTATTTTTTATATGATTTAAATTGATTTTTTCAATAAATTTAGTCCATTTGTATTTTTCACCATCTTCGATGTCAATTTTAAAGTCAAATGAATCATTTTTATTTCCAAGTTCATCGGTTGGTAAATAACAAATTGGAATGTATTCCCAGTCCCATCGTCTTTTAAATGCACTATCCATCGGGAATAGTGATTGATCTGAAGTATTCATTGTTGCTAAAATGTTTAAATTTTTGGGTAGTTTTAAGCCATTTACTATTCCTAAATGCTCTACATCTTTAAAAGCATTTTCTAAATATTCTCGCAATTCTTTTGATGGAGAAACAGTGTATTTAGATGTTCTATCTAATAATTGGAAAATTTCTCCAAAAATCTCAGCACAGTTACCTCTATTTATTTCTTCAATTACTAAGTAATACTGATGGTCTAAATCTTTCCACGCACGCTCGTAGATGCTTGTGAAAGATTGAGGTACAAATTCATAGTGTACTTCATTATCAAAATATTCTCCATCTTCATCTTCACGTCTTACTTTTACTGATCTTGGTTTATATCCGCCTACAAAAGATATGTTGTCGAATTCAGGATGAAAAGTTACTCTTTCAAAAAAATGATTATCTAAATCTTCAATTTTCGTATCTATTTTATGAGATTTTCCTGTTCCTGGCGCACCATAAAAAATAATGTTTTTAGCACTTGGTGTTCCAGAATTTAATTGTTTTTTATCATTTTCAATTTCGATGTTTGTAGATTTTGGAGATAAATTTAATCTTGTATTTACTCTTTTTGAATATTCTTTTAATTCATCGATATTTGTATTTACATTAAGCTTAAAACCTTCAGTTCTGTTATCTTCAATAAAATAATTTAGATTATCGCTTAATGAGCTTTTTAGGATTCTTAAAGGCCCAACAGATTCAGTAATATCATTACTCTCAATTGTATTACCAGCTATTATCTCTTCATAAATTCCAATTTGTTGAAAAATAATTTCGTCCCCATTTGTTCTAATTTTATAAGTTGCTTCTTCAGTGAAATTAGTAAGAAGTTTTGCTAATTTAGTTTTGATAGTTTCGTTGCTAATAGTTGTATTTGTTATTACTTCAAATAATAAATTTTTAAATTCTTCAGATATAATGTTTTCGTCATCACTGAATGTCAATTCTATTAAATCAATGTTAGTCGAAAAATTTATTTTCTTTGAATATCTATTACCTCCAGTTCTTTCTACTGTATTAGTTTTTAACGAATCTTCAAAATTGATTTCACCTAATTTCCAGTAGAGTTGAAGTGCTACTTGAAGTGATTCTATATGCTGATTAAATAGAGGGGTGTTGTTGAAAAAAGCTATAAATTTTAATCTATCAGTACCAAACGTATTAATTTGTGAATCAAAAAAATCACATATTATTGTTTCGTATTCAGCTTTTAACTTTATAATTGTTTTTCCACTTGAATTAACAGACTCATCGGAAAAAAGAATCTCACTTTTTTTTATTGCAGCATAAATTGAATATACTATTGCGAATAATTTATCTATATCAGGTAAAGAACACTTAATTCCTAATCTTAAATTTAGCTCGTGACGGTTTATTACTGGTTGTGGATTTACTTTCATTATTGATATTATTTAAAATTTGTTTTGCTATTGCTGATGCTAATAATGGGGGAACTGCATTACCAACTTGTTTCATTTGACAAGTCTTTGATCCATAAAAAATAAAATTGTCTGAAAAAGATTGAATTCTTGCTGCTTCTCTAACGGTTAAACATCTGTTTAATATTGGATGTGTAAACAAGCCAGATGAAGGTGTGTCAAATCTAGTTGTTATTGTTGCAGCAATTCCTTCTTCTTTTAGTCTTGACCATGTACCACTAAAAATGGATTTTGTTCTATGTTCTTGAGGTAATACTTCCTTTCCTTTTCCAACGGGTATTAACTTAAGTCTTTCAATAGCAATTTTAGAATGTTTTGTTGCAATATGATTATGAACAATATTAGATTTGTTCCTTAATAATTTTTGAAATTGTGAAATCTTTTCAATTTCTCTATAATTGCAGGTTTTTTCCCCCTCGCCTGATTCTATAAAAGGTAAGTCGTATATTGCTTCCTTGATAGATACTTTATTTTTTGAAGGCTCTGGGAACTCAAATTTTTCAGTACCTAAAGAGCCAATGAAAAAAGCTCTTCTTCTATTTTGCGGTACACCATAGTCAGATGCATTAAGAGTTTTTGCATTTACAACGTAACCTAATTCCTCAAATCCTTGAATTATTTCATTTTTAAAAAAACCGTTTGCAGTTGTTAAAATATTTGGAACATTTTCTAAGACAAAATATTTAGGTTTAAAAATAATTACCGCATCTATAAACTTTTGGAACATATAATTCCTATCATCTTTAATACTTAATCTTTTTCCTTTTTGTGAAAATCCTTGACAAGGAGGACCTCCAACAATTATATCTATTTTATTATGTTTTTCTTTAAGTACATTAAAATCTATTTTAGATATATCTTCAGCATAAACGGATGTATTTGGATGGTTAAGTTTGTATGATTCAGCTATTTCCTTATCATACTCAATAGCAAATTCTACTTCAAAACCTTGTGAAATGAAACCTTGAGAAAGTCCACCTACACCGGCAAATAAGTCAACAATCTTTAAATTACTCATTTAAAATTCTATTTTTGGAAATTTCAAAATATTCTTCTGATAATTCAATACCAATAAATTTTCGATTCATCTTTCTTGATACAACACCAGTTGTTCCGCTTCCCATAAAAGGGTCAAATACTACATCATTTTCATTTGATAATAGCTTTATAAAGTGTGAAATTAACTTTACTGGTTTTTGAGTTGGATGTTTTCCAAATCTCTTTTCACTAGCCGTTGTTAAAGATGTTTCTATAAAATCATGGTATAATCTACCTTTATTATTAAAAACTCCAGAAGTATCATCGTAAACAAAATAAACCCAAGCTTCTGTAGAGTTTACAAAATGGATATTCATATTTCTAGGCATAGGGTTAGTTTTATGCCAAATACCAGTTGTTTTATAATAAAACTTATACTTAGATGCTATTTTTATAATTGTCTCTAATTTTATTAAAGACATAAACATCAGAAGTGAGCCACTTTTTTTTAATATTCTGCTACTTTCTTTAAAAAAGAAATCCATTTCAATTTCCCATTCTTTTTGTGAAAGATTATCCCAACCAGCATAAGCAAATTGATTCTCTCTCATTTTGACTAGGTTTGTATTTCTAGTGTGCATAAATTCCCCTAAATTATAAGGGGGGTCGGTAAGTATTAAATCGACACTATTTGTACCAATAAATGTCATTAAGTCATTACAATTACCATTTCCCAGAAGTGAGTTATTAGAAATTGATTCAAAACTAATACCCTTGTCTTTTGAGGTTATGATCGTGTCTTTCCTAAGACTGTTTTCTTCTAAGAAAGAAAACAAATCAATATCTGGCTCTTCAACTAGAAATATCTCTTTTTCTAAATTTTCTATATACATTATTTATTTCTAAATTATTTTGAATTGTTTTTTTGCAACTTTTAAAATTTCAGACGCATTTTCTTCTTCTTTGATTAATTCATACACTTGATCAGCTACCCAAATGGTAAGTAATTCTTTCTCTTTTGTCTGAAGAATTGCGGCTAGAATGGGAAGATGCTCTCTTTTTGCTTTTCTTTCTCCTCGTTCAATTTTACTTAACATTGCGGTATCCATGTCTAAAACATTAGCTAATTGCCTTTGCAATAGATGTTTTTCTTCTCTCAAATGTTTTATGTGTTCTCCAAATTTCATGTTACTTATTTTGACTTGTCAAATTTTGTCTAATGTATAGAAAAGTAAAAGAAACTCATAGGAATACTATAAAAGTTATTCACTTATTTATTAAGAAATTCTAATACTATATGAAAAATGGAAACTAGGCTTGGGAAAGGAAGATTAATTTTCGAGATTGTTAAGACATATCTAAAATAGATATTTAAATTCAGCTTTGAAGAAGTGTATGATAAATTTCCTTCTAAAATGCAAGGCTCAACAGGTGTTATAAACACCTTAGATCATGTCAAAACTAGAGATGAGAATGTTCAAAGAAACGCCATTTTTTAGAAAATGAATATATTTTGACAAGTGGAGAATAGGGAATATTCATAATTTAATTGAGCTAGTAAAAGATGAAAATTTCCAAATTGAAGAAGTTTAGATTTTTTTTAACTTTCTTATAAAACCAAAAGCCCTAGCCCTGATGGGAGCGGCATCCTTTTGTGCCGGTGTTCGGCACAAAAGATATAGTGGACAGCAGGAAATAGCTCCTGAAAATTGAAATTACAATATTTTGAAATTACAAATTGTTAGTTGCAAAAGCTCTTCGACTTCGCTCAGAGTGACAAATCTTTGGCGAGTTTCTAGTGTGATTGCTTTCGCCGCGGCGAACAGGTCTTTCCCCAGCATGACAAGATTGAGATAAGTTTGTGGCAAAATCATTTCTCTTTATCCTTCTTCCCCCATTTAATTTTCATTTTTCCTTCGTCGTCCAGAGCAATTAAATGCAAAACAATTCCGCGGTCGCGAACGGCATCTCGTTCGGCTTTGGTGGCGAGTTTGATGTCGTTTTTGGAGTTTCGGAGTGGGATGGTGAGGGCGAGATTGGTGCCTCGGCCAAAGGAATAAATACCTTCGGCATCGAGGTTTAATACACTGGAACTAATGGTGAAATTATTGACATCGATTTGTTCTCCGCGCAATTTAAGTTTACCGGATAAATCGCTAAACGTAATATTCTCGACATCGCGGAACGGAAAAGCAAACTTGCCAATTTTTACGATAGGTTCGAAGTTTAACAAAGCGCCCTGATTGACATTGAACGCCAGATTGCCGTGCATAGAATTGGTGATCAGTTCGCCATTGCTGTTGATAAATCCGGTAACATTGGCCTGACTGCTGAGTTTTCCTTTGATGTTATTAGGACTAAAAGATTTGACTCCGAAGTTATTAAACGATCGTAAAAAACTCGCAATATCAACCCGATTTACCTGCGCGTTGGAGCTAAAGGCAAAGTTTTTTCCGCTGGGTTGTACTTCGCTGTTAAACGTAATACTTCCGCCGGAAGTTTGCAGCGAACCGTTTTTAATTACCAATTTCGAATCGATCATTTGTACGGTTGCGGTTGTGTTGGTTGCGGTTAGTTTGTTGTAACTAATTTTATCGGCTTTGATGTCGATTACTACAGCACATTTGTCGATTGCAGTTCGTATTTGGTTCGAAATTGTGGTTCTTTTATGGGTTTTCGCCGTGGCTTTTGTTTTTTGCGAAGTGGCTAAAACACCCAAAAATTGTTTGAGATCGATGTATGGTGAATAGATTTTCCAGTTTACGATCATTTTTTCGGGCGCGTCGTAATAAAGGTTCAGGAAATTGTCGATTTTTCCTTCGATTAAAATGGTATTTTTAAGATGTTTGTATGTGATTTGTTTGATGAGCAATGCTTTCTCGGTAAAATCAAGGTGAATGTTGGTTTTTACGGCATGAACATTTTTTGGGATATAATGAAATGAGGCGTCATCGACATCTATTTTACCAATAAAACGCGGTTTTGTAATGTACAAATCGACGATATCAAACTGGAACTTCAGGTTGGCTTTTGCATGTCCGTCTGAAAACTGAATCCATTTGTCATTGCTGATTTGGTTGAGTCTTTCGACATCAAAATCTGAACTTACATTTCCGGTGGCAACTGGTTTTTCGAGATTATTAATCGCCAATTGCGGAATCGTAAGCGGAATATTCTCGTATTCGCCTGCAAATTGGGTCAGGATAATAGCCGAATTGGCATCGTTGTAACCGTCTTTTGGTTTGAAATTGTTGGTAAAAATTCCTTTAAAATGGCATTTTTTGATTAATCCGTCGGGAATACTCAATTCGTTGTCTTTTATGATGGCCTGAACGACAATTTTTGGATCTCCTTCGGCATTAAAATCTCCTTTTATGTCGCAATTTACGTCGATAGGTTTGCTTAAATTAAAGCGATTAAGTTTCGAACTAATATTTGCCGATAATACATTAGAAGCATTTTGCCATAAAATAGAAGTTCCAATATTGATTCCGAAAAGCGCATTTCCTTTGGCCAGATTAAAAAAGGCGATGATATCAAAAGAGTCTGTTCCTATTTTTAGATCTCGGGTTACGACATCAATTCGTTCTTTTTGAGCAGAATAAGCAACATTAAAAGTTCCTTTGAGTTGTTTTTCTTTGGCGAAACTGCCGTGTACGGTATTAAAAGCTAAACTCTTTATTTGTGTGTTCAGAAAAACATCGGTTTGCCAATTTTCGCCGTCGTAATCTACTTTTGTTTTTAAACTGGCAACATCAAAATCGAACAATTTATGCCCAAGGCGATTGTCCAGAATAAAATGAACATCGTTGAGGTCGATTTGGTCAATGGTAGTTTCGCGATCTGATTTGTTTTCGGGCGTTTTTTTCTTTTTGGGTTTAAAGATATTGGCGTTCGAATAGCCATCTTCGGCTTTATAAACATAAATATCGGCATCGTTGATGAGGATTTTATGAATGTTGATTTCGTTTTGCAGTAAACTCCAAACGTTTAATCGCGCTTCGATTTCGGTAGCTTTTAGTAAAGTATGTTTGTGCGTTGCCCATTGATTGTCTTTGAGTTCGACATCTTTTAAGGCTAAAGTAAAATTGGGAAAACCGGTTAGAAACTTATAATGAAAATCGCCAATATGAAATTTTCCGTTGATGTTTTCATTTATCTTCGTATTGATTTTGGCGATGATTTCGGTTTTATTTCGATTAAAATAAATAGACAATCCTCCACAAGCGATTAATAACAACACAATAAGTCCTAATACGAAATAGCCAAAGCGTTTGGCATATTTTTTAAATCGAACCGATTGAAAGAAGTTTTTTATGTGGAGTAAAGTTGCTGACATCTCAAGGAATTTTCTGGATTACTAAAGATAAGGTAAAAAACCGAGCTTATTTTAAAAAGATGTGCCACAATATATGTAAGTTATAACTTATTTTATAAAAACATGGGAATGATATAATAAATGACAATGCATTTATAATTAAAACTAATTTAAGAATGGTGTATGATTAGTATTTAATTTTTAAATTTGTACTCTAGTTTGAAACGAAACAATTCAGACAATAATTTTAAAAGAAAAGAAATTATGGCATTAGCAATAACAGATGCTACTTTTGATGAAGTAGTTTTGAAATCAGATAAACCAGTAATGGTAGATTTTTGGGCAGCATGGTGCGGTCCTTGTAGAATGGTTGGTCCAATCATTGACCAAATCAGTGAAGAATATGCAGGTAAAGTAGTTGTTGGTAAAGTCGATGTAGATGCTAACCAGGAATTCGCTGCAAAATATGGTGTGCGTAACATACCTACCGTTTTGGTTTTTCATAACGGTGAAGTAGTAGGAAAACAAGTAGGAGTTGCTCCGAAACAAACCTACGCAGATAGTTTAGACGCTTTGTTGTAATCGTAAGATTATGATTTATATAAAAGAGGTTTGGCGAAAGTCAAGCCTTTTTTATTTGTGTTTTTTTTTGCCACAGATTAACACAGATTCAAATGATTTTTTTTGCCACGAATTTCACGAATTAGCACTAATTATTTATTTTGGATAATGCTTAAAAAAGGTTGCCACAGATTAAAAGATTTTCACAGATTATAAAAATCATTTTAATCCTTTAATCTGTGGCAAAAAAACAGACTGAATTTTAATTCGTGCTAATTAGTGTAATTAGTGGCAAACTTTTATAGTAAAAGTAGTTCCGGATTCAGGTTTTGAGCTGACTTCGATTTTGCAGTTTATGGCTGTAGCCAAATCCCGAATGAGATGCAATCCCAGACCTGTTTTGATGCCTATAACTTCTGAGTCGTCGTATAAAGCTTTGAATTGTTCCTGAGTTCCGCCGGGACCATTGTCTGAAATGGAGAGGTATTGAACTTCGCTTTCCTGCCAGGCTTTCCAGGTTATTTTTCCGTTTTCGGTTTTTTCTAATGCTTTTATGGCGTTTCCGGTAAGGTTTCGGATAATGGTTTTGAGGTAGTTTTCATCTGTATTTAGGATGATGTTTTCGGGATCTTCAAATGATATTTGGATATTTTCTATGCCCGAAAAATGGTTCTTCGTTTCATCAAATAAAACAGAAATTGGAATTTCTTTAAAATGCGGTTTAAAGTTTTCCATTTGGCCTTTGCTCCACAATAGAATATCTTCCATCGAGGATAATAAATTCTCGGCTCCGGTGATGACTTTAGTTTGCATTCTTGCAGCCATTTCTTCATCGATCAATTCAGGGTTTTCTTTTTGAAGATGTAGAAAGTGAATTAAATTCGAAACCGGACTTCGTAAATCGTGGTTTAAAATACTAAAGAACCGCGCTTTTATTTTGTTGGCTTCATTGAGTTCCTGATTCAAAAGCTGTAATTTCTGATTGGTTTTCTTTCGGTTTTGGTTTTGTTTGAATAATAATAATCCAATGATTCCCACTAGAATTAAGCCCGAAATGAGAAAGATGCGTTGTTTCTTGGCTTCGTCAATCTGAATGTTTTTAAGCGTATTCTGAGTCGAAAGATTTTTGATTTCCTGCCCTTTGGTTTTGTTTTGGTAACGCGCCTCGGCATTGGCAATATTTTGCTTCGCCGATTCCTGCATCATTTCGTCATTCGACTTGCTATAGATTTCGTTATAATAAAAAGCCTCTTTCCAGAGTCCTAATGCGGCATAGCTTTGGGATAGTTTTTTATTGATATTTACAAAGGATTCTTTATCGTAGGTCAAGGCATTTTTCGACGCTTTTTTTAAGGTTTCTATCGCCTTTTTATAGTCTCCTTTTTCATATAAAATTCTTCCCATTACGGCATTGGCTTCCATAATAATATCCTGATCGTTGGATTTTTTTCCTAATACAACTGCTTTTTTAGCATAATTAAATGCAGTGTTTATCTGGCCTTCATTAGCATAATATTCAGATACGCTTCTGTTGGCAAAACTTAAATTAAGAAATAAGGAGTCTTTTTTGGATGGAAAAGTATATGCTAAGTTGTAATATTTTTGAATACTGTCCAGATTTTTTAAAGGAACAAAACATTGCAAATAATAGTTGCAGGAAAATGCACTGATATAAGGAGACGTTTTGATATAAGGCTGGGCATAATTAAGATATTCAATAGCCTTATTAAATTGTTTCATCTTAGTATAAGCCGCTGCAATCTGACTGTACGATACGCCAATGGTTTCATCGTTTGCTACCGTTTTTTTGAGCTGTTTTTTGTAGTTAATGGCTTGTAGCTGATAATCAATAAAGGTTTCGTATTGGGCATTATCGAGGTAATATTCGCCAAGACTTCCGTAAAGAACAGATTTTGTATATGTGCTTTTTGTGGTGTCAAGAACTTGTTTGATGTATTCGATTAATGCTTTTCTTTTCGAAGTTTCATTCAGTGCATAATAAGTATAACTGAGGCGCATCAAAGTCGATGTTTCGTTTTTAAGATGTCTTGCTTGTTGCGCATATTTTAAGGCAATCTCATAATTAACGGATGCTTCTTTGGTCTGGTTATTATTGAATTCGTATGCGTTGCCTTTTAAGAAATAAAATCTTGATTTGTAGGCAAGCTGATTTTTAGAAAGGTCAATTCCTTTTTGTGCGGCGATGATGAGTTTGGGATAATCTTCAGCATCCAAAACTTGATTGGTATATTTTAGCCAGACTTTTAGTTTTTCCTGTTGGGTTTTATACTTGGCCAAAACAGGTTCCTGCTGCGCAAAAGCAGTAAAGTTGATGAAAAACCAAAACAAGAACCCCATTTTTTTCATGAGAACAAGTTTAGGTTTTCCTTATAACTTCTGCCAACGGGAATCGAAATGTTGTTGTTCAGAATAATTTCGGTTGAATTGATCTTTTGAATAAATTGTTTCTGCACCGCAAAACTTCGATGAATCCTGATGAAAGACTGAAAGTGATCTTCTTTCAACAAATTACCAATACTCGATAAAACGCAATGTCTTTTTTTATCGGTGATAACCAACGTATAATCTTTTAATGCTTCGAGATATAAAATTTCATGCAGTTTGACTTTCGTTTGTTCGTGACCTTCTTTGATGTAAATGGTATCGCCGCCAATACTGGCTTCAAAAAGAGACGCTTTGAGTTTGATCTCCATAAACTCTTCGATACGGCTTACGGTTTGTGCAAAGCGATCCAGTTTTAAGGGTTTTACGATAAAATCTAATGTTTCGATCTCAAAACTTTCTACGGCATGTTCAGGATGTGCGGTAATAAAAATACAAACCGGAATTTCTAAAGCTTTTTTTCTAAACTCAATTCCGTTTAAACCCGGCATATCAATATCCAGAAATAAGATATCAACTTTTTCTTTTTCGATAAACGGAAGCGCGTCTTCAGCCGATTCAAAAATACCCAGAATATCCAGAACAGGAAACTTCTTGGCAAACGATAATACCGTAAGTCTGTCTATTTCGTCATCGTCGATAATAATACAAGTGTATTTTTTGGTCATTTATCTGGAATTTATGTCGTCTGTCTATTTAAAATGTTGTTCGTCTATTAGTGGTTTTTCGGCACATTTTAATCCTGCAAATTTGTCTTGTAATTCAATCATCAGATAAAAAGAAACACTCTTTTACGATCATTTGATTATTGCAAAAATAATGTTATTGAATTAAATAAGAATCATTTAGCCAAATTTAAAACCAAAATTATCATGAAATTTTCAAAAACCATTTTTACCATTTTATTAGTTGCCATTTCTACCATTTCATGCAGCAGCGATGACGGGACCGACGGAGTAAACGGAGTTGACGGACAAGCAGGTCCGGCGGGAGCACCAGGAACAGCAAATGTTATTTATAGTGCGTGGCTAACAGCGCCAACGGCAGTTGCAGAGACTATAGATGGAACTTCAGGAATGTCTACATCGATTAATGCACCACAACTATCAGAAGATATTCTGGCAAAAGGAACCATATTAGTTTATGTGTCTTTTGGATCAGGTACTTACACATTGCCTTACACATCTACAGCCGGAGGATTTGTGAATACAATTACAGCTATTTCTACAGCAAAGAAAATCAAATTATTCAGATTTAGACATGATGCAGGAGGAACTGTAAATCTTCCAGCATCGCTTAGCTGGCGTTATATTTTGATTCCCGGAGCTGTAGCCGCAACAACAGGAAAAGCCGCAAAACCTGATTATGCTAAAATGAGTTACGAAGAAGTGTGCGCTCATTTTAATATTCAACCCTAATTTTAAAAGAATACAAAATAATTTATTGAACGAAAGAATAACCAAATAACTACATTATTATGAAAACTTTAAAAACCATTTTTACCATTTTATCCATTGCATTATTGACCATTTCCTGCAGCAGCGATGACGATAAAGAAGAAGCTGTTAAGTATAACGAAGAAAATCCTCTTGATGCTTATATGGCCGGTTCAGGATTTAGCCAGAAAGCAGTCGATGTAAAAAACTCAGGAATTTACGAATACGGTTTCAGTTTTAAACCAACAGTAACCGGTAAAATAAATGCTTTGGTAGTAAAAATTCCAGATGTAAATGCTGCTCTAAGAATCACTTTATGGGATGCGGCGACCAAAACGGTTATAAAATCTGAAACGATAAATGTACCAACAGCAAATGTTACGGTAGAAAAAACAATCACTCCAATTGCGCTTACAAAAGACAAAGAATACTTTTTTACCGTAAACAGCGACGATTGGATCAACAGAACAAAAACTGACGGATCTGCTGCGACGTATCCTATTACGGCAGGAAATATCATCATTACAGGATATGCCTATATTTCAAGTACGGCTGCAGAAACTATTTTTCCAACCAATGCGCGCAATACGTATTATGCAGGAGATATGACTTTTAAATTTCAGCAAACTCAATAATTTTATTTTTGGATAGTTAGAATTAGTATGTTTGGAAAAGGTCTGGCAATAGTCAGACTTTTTTTTAGAATTAATGTAAATTTGATAACCTTTTTTTAGATAATTAATCACTTTAAACAATTGAATATGAAAGCAATATATTTATTAATTGTAATGTTGAGCACTACAATTGTTTTAGCTCAGAACAAAGATGAAGCACTTAAAAAAATTATTCAGCAACAGGAATTAGACTGGAACAAAAATGATATCAAATCTTTTACTCAGGCCTTTAGTGAAGATGCTGTTTTAATTAATTTTTTAGGAATGTACTGGAAAGGAAAAGAGGAAATAATGACTCAGTTTTCTCATATTAACGAATGTTGTATTAAACCAACATCGATAAAATTGGAATGGATCGATGCTAAATTTTTATCTGAAAATGCGGCTTATGCACATATAAAAGAAACTTTGACAGCAAAAGAAGATTATGCTGTTCCTGGCGGAGTGGTTAAAAAAGGAACTGTAAACACTAAATTTATTACAGCAGTTTTCGAAAAACAGAATACTATCTGGAAAATTACTACTATGCAGGTAACTCAGGTAAATGCTCCACCGAGATAATTTTGAAATAACACGTTTAAAAAGTTAGCCACAGATTGAAGTATTAAAAGATTTAAAAAAAATCTGTGAAAATCTTTTAATCTGTGGCTAAAAATTATACTGTATTAATTAGCGGAAATTCGTGAAATTCGTGGCAAACTTTTTTTATTTTTACAGATCTAACATTCCTTTAAAAATGAAAATTTTCTACAGCTTTCTTTGTGTTCTCGCATTTACAACAATTGGTTTTTCTCAATCGAAACAAAAAGAAAATCTTCTTTTAGAAAATGGTGTTTCAGAACAATTGGCTATTTTTCGAAAAAAACAAGTTTCAGATGTTCGATATGATTTGGGATTTGAAATTCCGGGTCAGAAAACCGAAAATATCAAATCAGATTTGAAATTGTATTTGACTTTGTCAGATTTGAGTCAGCCTTTATATTTAGATTTTAAAGAGAAAACATCCAACATAAAATCAATTCAGGTAAACGAAAAAAGTATTGCCATTGTTCACGAAAAAGGACATATTGTTATTGCTGATAAAGACTTGATTTTAGGAAAAAATACAGTTGCGATTTCGTTTATAGCTGGAAATTTATCCCTAAACCGAAACGATGATTTTCTGTATACTTTATTAGTTCCGGATCGCGCCAGTACATTATTCCCGTGCTTGGATCAGCCTGATATAAAAGCTACTTATAAATTGAGTTTAACGGTTCCTAAAGACTGGACAGTTTTGGCTGGAGCCGATGTAAAAGAGAAGGTAGAAAAAGGAGATTTTACGAGTTATGCTTTTGGAGAATCAGATAAAATGAGTACGTATTTGTTTTCGTTTGTTGCCGGAAAATTTAAAACGGTGACACAGCAACCAGGCAATAGAGAAATGACGATGTTATATCGTGAAAACAATCCGGAAAAATTCAGAGTAAGTGCTGATACTATTTTTAATTTACACCAACAATCGGTAGACTTTTTAGAAAAATATACCAATTATAAGTTTCCTTTTCAGAAGTTGGATTTTGCGTCGATTCCGGTTTTTCAATATGGCGGGATGGAACATGTTGGGGCGATTCAGTATAGAGAATCAACTTTATTTTTAGATAATAGTTCAACCGACAGCGAGAAATTAGATCGTGCAAAATTGATTGCGCACGAAACCTCGCATATGTGGTTTGGCGATTTGGTTACTATGAAATGGTTCGACGATGTCTGGATGAAAGAAGTCTTTGCTAATTTTATGGCCGATAAAATCATGAACCCGATTTTCCCGAAAGTCAATCATAATTTACAGTTTTTAACGGCGCATTATCCTAACGCTTACGCGGAAGATCGTTCGTTGGGCACACATCCGATAAAACAACATTTGGCGAACTTAAAAGATGCCGGATCACTTTACGGAGCGATTATTTATAATAAAGCCCCAATTATGATGCGCCAGCTTGAAGCTTCGATGGGAAAGGAAGCTTTCCAGAAAGGAATAGAGAAATACATTAAAAAATACGCCAATGATAATGCCGACTGGAATAATCTGGTCGAAATTCTGGATGCCGAAACACCACTTGACATGAAAAAGTGGAGCGAAGTTTGGGTGAATAAATACGGAAGAGCGATTTTTAATAATCAGATAAAATACGATGCTCAAAACCGAATTTCATCGTTTGAAATTTGGCAGGAGGCAGAAGGTAAATCGGATAATGTGTGGCCTCAGATTTTTGATATTGGTTTAGTATATTCTGATCAGGTAAAAGTACTTAGTGCCAATATAAAAGACAGAAATTTATCACTGAAAGAAGCCATTGGACTTGAAAAACCGCTTAATATCATTTACAATTATAATGGTTTTGGTTACGGCGTTTTTCCGCTTGACGGGAATAATTTAGAATCTGTTTTGGCTTTGAAAGATGAGGTAGCAAGAGCGTCAACCTATATCAATATTTACGAAAATACCTTAACGGGAAATGTTGCGCCAGGTAAAGCTTTTGATTGTTTTTTAAAAGGAATTCAACAGGAAGAAAACGAATTGGTTTTGAAAGTAATTACTAACCAAACAAGTAATGTGTTTTGGAAATTCCTAACCGAAAAACAACAAACAAAAGCGCAGAAACAATTAGAAGATGTTTTGTACAGTCGTTTACAAGCCAATTTACCAAGCAACATCAAGAAGACTATATTTAATTTATTCAGTTCGATTGCGTATTCAAATTCGGCGAAAGCCAAATTATATTCGTTATGGAGCAAAGAAAAGGTGATTCAGAGCTTAAAACTAAACGAAGACGATTATACCAATATGGCAATGAATCTGGCGATATTTAAACATAGTAAAGCTGATGAAATCCTGAATAAAGCCAGAACAATAATTACAAATCCGGACAAACAAAAGCGATTTGATTTTTTGCTTCCGTCTTTATCGAAAGATGAAATGGTTCGCGATGCTTTTGTGAAATCATTAAAAGACGACGAAAACAGGGAGAAAGAATCCTGGGTTGCTGTAGGTTTGGCAAATATCAATCATCCGTTGCGTCAGAAAAGTGCTCAAAAATACATTAGATTTTCGCTAGATTTGGTTGAGGAAATTCAGCGTACAGGAGATATTTTCTTTCCAAAAGACTGGCTGAATAATACGATTGGGAAATATTCATCGAAATATGCTTTTGATGAAGTGCAGCGATTCTTAAAAGAAAACCCTAATTTTAGTCCGATATTAAAACGAAAACTGTTGCAGGCGACGGACGGTTTATACCGCGCACAAAATATTAAAAAAGAAACCGAATGAAAATCGAATCGGAAATAGAGAAAGTATCCAGTTTTCAGCATCTCGAAATGCTGGCAAATCAGGTTGTAGAAGGTTTTATATCCGGAATGCACAAGAGTCCGTTTCATGGGTTTTCGGCAGAATTTGCAGAGCATAAAGTGTATAATGCAGGAGAAAGCACCAAACATATCGACTGGAAATTGTTTGCCAAAACGGACCGTTTGTATACCAAACGTTTTGAGGAAGAAACCAATTTACGCTGCCATCTTATTGTCGATAATTCGTCGTCGATGCATTATCCGGAACTAAAATCAGGTCAGCCTTTTTATGAAAAGAAGATTGGTTTTGCGGTTTTGGCTTCGGCAGTTTTAATGAATATCTTAAAGAAACAGCGAGATGCCGTAGGTTTAAGTGTTTTTTCGGACAGTTACGAATATTATGCTCCCGAAAAAGGAAGCGATCGCCATCATAGAATGTTGCTCAATAAACTGGAACAATTATTAGAGCAGCCTAAAGTCAAAAAAACTACGGACACAATTACGTATTTGCATCAAATTGCGGAGAAAATGCACCGTCGTTCGATGATTATTATATTTACGGATATGTTTCAGTCAGAAGATGATGAGAAGCTGTTTAATGCTTTGCAACATCTTAAACACAATAAACATAAAGTGGTTTTGTTTCATGTCGTTGATGATAAAACAGAGCTTAAATTTGACTTTGACAATACGCCAAGAAAGTTTATTGACCTGGAATCAGGCGAAGAAGTATCTATTTTTGCCGATAATGTAAAAGCAGAGTATGAAAAAAGGACAGAGGAGTACTTTAAAAAACTCTCTTTGACTTGTGCAAAGAACCAAATTAAGTACGTTCCGGTGAATGTTGGCGATAATTTTGAAAAAATATTGACTACATATTTAGTTGAAAAACAAAACTTTGGCTAATAATTTAAAAATATATTTAATTTTTTTTAGCAAAACGCTTGCAGAAATGAAATTCTGTACTATCTTTGCAACCGCAATAACGCAGAGGTTTGGTAGTTCAGTTGGTTAGAATACATGCCTGTCACGCATGGGGTCGCGGGTTCGAGTCCCGTCCAGACCGCAATATTGGGAAAAGCCTTTCTTAACGGAAAGGCTTTTTTGCCCAAATACGGTATCTAAGATTAGTTGTGTTGTTTTGCTACGACTTTGTAACTCGTAGCTGGTTTAGTAGTTAGACCAATGAAAAGCTTTCCACTTTTGTGGATGGCTTTTTTGATTTAGGACACTTTTGATTTAACCGCAAAGAACACAATCCCGATAGCTATCGGGATACGCGAAGTCCGCAAAGTTTTTTTAAGCTTTGTGGATTTTTTGTTTTTATTTTATATTAGCTTGAGAATATTTAACCGCAAAGAACGCTAAGATTTACGCGAAGTCCGCAAAGTTTTTTTAAGCTTTGTGGATTTTTTGTTTTTATTTTATATTAGCTTGAGAATATTTAACCGCAAGGAACGCTAAGATTTACGCGAAGTCCGCAAAGTTTTTTTAAGCTTTGCGGATTTTTTGTTTTTACTTATATGGTTTAGAAGCAAAAGACGCTAGGATTTATGCAAAGGCTCGCAAAGGTTTAAATATAGCCCGTGGTTTCAACCACGTGATGCGTATTGTGCGAAGTCCGCAAAGTTTTTTTAAGCTTTGCGGATTTTTTGTTTTTACTTAGATTGTTTAATAGCAAAAGACGCTAGGATTTATGCAGAGGCTCGCAAAGGTTTAAATATAGCCCGTGGTTTCAACCACGTGATGCGCATTGTGCGAAGTCCGCAAAGTTTTTTTAAGCTTTTCGGATTTTTTGTTTTTACTTATATGGTTTAGTAGCAAAAGACGCTAGGATTTATGCAAAGGCTCGCAAAGGTTTAAATATAGCCCGTGGTTTCAACCACGGGATGCGTATTGTGTAAAGTCCGCAAAGTTTTTTTTAAGCTTTGCGGATTTTTTGTTTTACTTTATATTAGGTTGAGAAAACACAAAGTTCACAAAGTTGATTCAAGGCAAAGCTTTGCGCGCTTTGCGTTTTTATAGATCAATTATGCATACAAACTTTGCGCACTTTGCGGTTAAATTCGGCTTTTTAGCTTTTTAGATCTGGAATTTGGTTCCGAAGCGTCGGGATTTAACTTTGGAATTTCTTTAAAATCAGTTCATTAAAAATTTCTTAAATTTTATTCGCAAAAAGCCTTGTATAATCCAAGTTCTGTTGTATTTTTGCACTCACAATAACGCAGTTGGTTTGGTAGTTCAGTTGGTTAGAATACATGCCTGTCACGCATGGGGTCGCGGGTTCGAGTCCCGTCCAGACCGCAAATATTGGGAGAAGCCTTTCTTAACGGAAAGGCTTTTTTGTTTTTAAGGCTGAACCGCAAAGAGCGCTAAGATTTACGCAAGGTTCGCAAAGTTTTTAATTAAGCTTTGCGAACTTTGCTTTTTTACCTTGTGCCCTTCGGTTAGATCTATACAATCCAGTTTTGGAATTTGGAATTTTTTAAAATTTTGGAATTTAAATTTCCCTACATTTATAGCACAAGAAAGATATTCGATTCTTTAATGGAACATTCCGGTCAGAAACTAGATAAATACTATATCAAGAAAGTAGATGCCGATAAAAAAAGCATTTACTGCCACCACGATTTGATGGGGGAATTGTTTGTGCCCACGCACAAACACGACAAAGCACAATTGCTATATGCCGAAGGTGATGTAGTTTTTGTAACAACAGAAACCAAAACCTACTTTTTACCGGCAAGACACTTTATCTGGATCCCAAGTGGTGTTGCGCATAGTATTGAGCCAAAATCTGAAAGTGTGACCATGCGAAACTTATATTTTCCGGTTGAAAAAGACGAAGATATATTTTATAAGAGTGAAGGTATTTATCCGGTCAACAATTTGTTATTGCAAATGATGCTTTTTACCAATAGGTGGAATGGTGATCTTAAAAAAGGAAGTCCGAATTTTGCCATTGCCAAAGCCATCAAAGCAATATTACCTCAAATTTGCCTGACCAATTTGCCTTTAGAATTACCGCAGCCCAAAGATCCGCGTTTGAGTAAAATTCTGCGCCATATAGAGAATAATCTGGGCGAAACGATTCTGTTTGCTGAGGTTGCACATCAATTTGGGTATAGCGAACGCTCTTTGTATCGCTTGTTCCAGAAAGACCTTAATATGTCATTCATTCAATATTATACTATTCGAAGAATTCTAAAAGCTATTGAGCTTTTATTAGAAAGAAAACTTTCGGTAAAAGAGGTAGCGCTGGAAGTGGGTTATAATAGTGTGCCGACATTCAGTAATACATTCTTTAAATTCCTCGGCCAAAGACCTTCTGATTACTTAAATAGGGAAGAGATTTTAGAAAGGAAGTAAAATTTTTTATTTCACGCAGATTTTACAGATTTAAGCAGATCTAGCAGATAATCAATATCAAAAATCTACTAAATCTGCGAGAGATTTTCACTTCAAAATAAAATAATCTGCGTACATCTGCCTAAATTTTTATCCCGATAGCTATCGGGAGCGTGAAACCCCAATTTATATATTTTTTTACAACGTGTTGTTTTTCAATATTTTAATATAACGTTTTCGGGAAATAAAATTTTAACATTTGTCCGAAATGAATATGTTATTGACTTTTTAGAATTATCAGTCACCAAAAAAATGCAGGAACTTTGCAGTATTAAAATCTTAAAATATTCATGTTCCTTAAAACAACAAATTCTACAGAAGATTGTTTTCTCAAAATCGTGTTGATATTTATAATCGTATTAACATTCAGTAATGTACAAGCACAGGAAATTCATTCGGTTTCGTTAAGTGAAGCGGTGAAACTGGCCAAAGAAAACAACAAAAAAATCCTTAGATCTCAATTAGAGACTACGCTCTCAGAGCAAAACATCAAAGAAAGAAAAGAACTCCGTTTGCCGGATATCGAATTAAACGGTGTGTATTCTAGAATTACCAATATTACGGAATTCAAAGGAAGCGGTTTTTTGAAAGATAAAGAAGTAACGAAGGCGATTCCTGAAATTTATGAGGTGAATTCTACCTTTAAAATGCCAATTTATGCCGGAAACAAGATCAACAACGCTATTAAAATTGCCAATCAGGAAAATGAAATTGCCAAAATAAAAACCGAAAAGACCGAAAATGATATCGAGCTCGAAGTAGTGGCAAATTATCTGGCGATTTATAAAATGATGGAACTTCAGAAGATTTTTGAAGAAAACATCAAAGAAGAAAAAAGCCGATTAAAAGAAGTTCAGTCCTTGCAAAAACACGGAACCGTTACCAAAAACGAAGTGCTTAGGGCAGAATTACAGCTTTCTGATCGTGAATTAAACTCTTTGACGAATTCTAAGAATATAAAAATCGCCTTGCATGATTTAAAAACTCTGATTCAGCTTCCGGAAAACGAAGAAGTAGCGATCGATACTACGGCCAATATGGATAAAATGAATGGCTTGGATCCGTATAATTTTTATTTGGAAAAAGCTTTTCAGAACGAAGAAATGCGAATCGCCAGCCAGGAATTAAACATCAAAAAAACAGAACTGAAATTGGTGAAAGGAAATTATCTGCCAACAGTAAATTTCTTTGGGAATTATGGTTTTTATTATCCAAACTACAAATTTTTTCCGCCAAATCCGTATTTGTACACTTTAGGGCAAATTGGTATCGAAGCGCATTTTGATATTTCGGCTTTGTATAAAAACAAAACCAAAGTACAGCAAGCTACGACACAAATCGAATGGCAAAAAATGCAGTCTGAAATTATAAAAGATGAAATTCAGGACAAGCTGTTTAAAGAACATACACAATATCAGGAAATCCTTGAAAAATTTGTGGTGGTTGACAAAGCTTTGGATTTGGCCAATGAAAATTACCGAATCGTAAAACTAAAATACTTAAACCAATTGGTTTTAATAACCGAAATGGTCGATGCTGATAATGCTTTATTACAGGCGAAATACAATAAGATTTCTACAAGATTGGATGCTATTCTTAAACATTATGAATTGCTTCATACGGCCGGAATAATGCCAAGCGAGATTTAATTTAAGAAGCAAGAAGAAAGATTTTAGAAGCAAGAGAATAGTAAAGAATATAGATTTTAAGTTCCGGAGGAACGATTCATATTGTAGCGCCGTCCCGATAGCTATCGGGATTAATCCGGTGGAGAATTAGAAAAAATAGAAATAAAGAATATAAAATAATATGGTTAAGATAAAAAATGAAACTAAAAGAAACAGAACGTTTCATGTATTAATAACAGTTATTGCCTGCATTTTAGTAGCAAGCGGAATCATTTTGGGGATTTGGTTTTATGTGTTTAATAGCAATCACGAAGAAACCAATGACGCGCAGGTTGAGCAATATGTAACGCCAATAATGTCGCGAATTACAGGTTATGTGCAAGAAGTTCGTTTTGATGAAAATCAGTTTGTACATAAAGGCGATACTTTGGTGGTGATTGATAATCGAGAATACAAATCAAAATTGAATGTGGCGCTGGCCGATGTTCAAAGCGCGAAACAAAGCAGCGTTGTGGCCGAGAAAAATGTAGCGACAACAGCAAGTTCAACTGCAATTGGAGAATCGCAATTGGCTGCCGCCAAAACCAATCTTTGGAAAACAAAATTAGAATACGAACGTTATCAGGCTTTGGTAAAAGACGAAGCCGCAACATCGCAACAATTAGAGAAAGTACGTGCAGATTACGAATCGGCGCAAGCCCATTTTCAGGAAATGCGAGAAAGAATTCAGTCATCGAATTTAAGTACTTCTCAGGCGCAGGCCAATGTTCCTGCGATGCAAACCAATATTGCGTCGAAACAAGCTGTGGCAGATAATGCGGCATTGTTTCTTTCGTACACCATAATTACCGCGCCATATGACGGTTGGGTTGGAAAAAGAACTTTACAACCAGGCCAAATGGTCAAAGAAGGACAATCGTTGCTTTCGATAGTAAGTAAAGAAAAATGGATTACGGCCAATTTTAAAGAAACGCAATTGCAATATTTAACCGTGGGTCAGGAAGTTCGCATTCAGGCTGATGCTTTGAGTGGTAAAGAATTTACAGGAATCATTACTTCATTATCTCCTGCAAGTGGCGCGCGATTTTCGTTATTGCCTCCGGATAATGCAACAGGAAACTTTGTGAAAATCGAACAAAGAATTCCGGTTCGTATTCAATTGAAAGAAACTGATAAACACGCTGAATTTTTAAGAGCCGGAATGAATATCACCGTTATCGCCGAACACCAATAAAATGGAAGATAAAAGTATTTTTAAATCCTGGGTTCCAAAATGGGCAATCATTATTATTTTGTTTGTCTGTCTCTTGCATTCCATGATTTTATTGGGAGTTTATACTTCAAACGTAACCTACGCGGCAAGTTTTCTGGACATTGAGCCCGAAGATTTGCAGTTTGCGATGTGTGTTACCTACGGAACTTTGCTGGCCACGATTTTGATCGAAAGTAGATTTTCGAGTTTTTTCCCTGCCAAAAATTATTTGATGGCGGTTTATTCCGTTATTGGAATTACGATAATTTCATCGGCCTATATTACGAATTTTTATGTCTTTTTATTGCTGCGTGTTGCCGAAGGGATTTTAATGGCGCTTCCGGTAATTACGATCAGACAATTATTGATCGAGCAATTCAATTCTAAAAACGCCATAATAATAGGTTTCTCCTTTTATTACGGCTCGCTGTTATTGTCAACGCCGTTTATCATGAATATCGCCGTTTGGTTTCTGGATCATTACGATTGGAAATACATGTTGTATGTTTCGGGCGGACTTCAGGTTCTGAATGTCTTTTTGATTCTGGTTACTTTTCGCGGACACAGAATCACAAAGAAAATTCCGTTGTATCAAATCGACTGGATCAGTTATATTTTGGTTCTAACGGCGATTCTTTGCGGCGCTTACTTTTTTGTTTATGCCGAAAAAAAATACTGGTTTGAGTCTTCGCACATGGTTTTAATGCTTATGATTGCCTTGATTACAGGAGGTTTATTCATTTTTAAAGAGCTTTTGGTAAAAAGGCCCACTTTTGATTTTGAAGTTTTTAAATACGCCAATCTCCGAATTGGATTTTTACTATTCTTCCTGTTTTATATCAGCAGAGCAACATTGAGCCTTTGTCATTCGGCGATGTATTCAATCTGGAATTGGGATCCATCCCGAGTTGCCGGAGTACAATACATAAACGGATTAGGAAACGTAATCGGACTTATTTTAGCTGCTTTTTTTCTAATGAAATCCGTTTCTACCAAAGTCATTTTTATCATCGGGTTTTCGTTAATTGCGTTATTTCACTTTTGGTTTACATTCCTTTTTGTACCCGATGTCGCTTTATCAGATATTATCATTCCGTATATTCTGCAAGGTATTGGTGTTGGATTTTTATTTGTACCGCTAATATTATTTACCACATCATCGGTTCCGGCAAAAATGGCGGTTTCTTCTGGAATTGTTGGCGTTTCAGGACGTTTCTGGGGAAGCACAATTGGATTTTGTGTCATGCAGAATGTGATGGTATTTTTAAACAAAAAACACTTTCTTAAACTAAGCCAATTCGTAACCGGAGATAATCCGCAAGCTCAGGAAACAATCACCAAAACAGCGCAGAGTTTCGCTGCAAAAGGATATTCGCTTGACGAGTCGAATGCCCTGGCCTTAAAAAAAGTCTTCGGAACCATCACTAAACAATCGACTTTACTGGCCGATATGGAGATTTATACTATCGTAGGTTATGGCCTGGTAGTTTTGATTATTCTTATCGCGTGCAATCAGCATTTAAGACAAACAATGACATTGGTTAAAAGTAAGATTTGGATAGGGTAGGTTTGTTTCAAGTTTGAGGTTTCAGGTTCAAAGTTGTTCGCATTTTTTGTCATCCTGAGCGAAGTCGAAGGACACGCACGGAACTCTGCAACGAAAGCCCAATCTTTGTCGGGTTTAATCTCGCAAAGGCGCGAAGGCGCAAAGATTTTATTTTAAAGCCACAGATTAATAAGATTCAAAGGATTTTTTTCACGCAGATTCTACAGATTTTAGCAGATTTAATTTTGATTATAATAATATCTGCGTTTAATCCGCTTAGATCTTTTTAAAATCTGCGTGAAACAAAAACTTTGCGACTCTGCTCCCGATAGCTAGCGGGATTGTGAGATAAAAAAAACTCAGCGAATCTCTGTGAGAAACCTCCGCGAATCTCTGTGAAATAACCCTTTATTACCTTATCTTGCAAGCGTTAAAAAAATAAAATACAATGAAGCAGCAATGTGTAATTTTTGATATGGATGGCGTGATTTGTCACACCAATCCGCATCATGCAAAAGCTTTCGAAGCATTTTTCGATAAATATCAAATTTCTCACTCAGAGCAGGAATTTGAAGAACATATGTACGGAAAACATAATGGATATATTATGACGCATTTCTTCAAGCGCCCAATTGCAGGAGAAGAACTTGTAAAACTCGAAGACGAAAAAGAAGGAATGTTTCGTGAAATTTATAAAGACAAAGTCGAAACCATTCCGCATTATTTGGATTTTTTAGGTGAACTGAAATCTTGAGGTTTCAAAACGGCTGTTGCAACATCTGCACCGCGCGCGAATCTTGATTTGATTATGGGCGCACTAAAATTCGAAGACAAAATGGATTCTGTAATGGCAAGCGAAGACGTAAAATTTCATAAACCAAATCCCGAAGTATATCTGGAATCTGCCAAACGTGTTGGTGTTTCTCCGTCTGATTGTATTGTTTTCGAAGATTCTTTTTCGGGTGTTACAGCGGGCTTAAATGCAGGAATGAAAGTCGTAGGTGTTTTGAGTACGCATACAAAAGAACAGCTTCCACCATGTAGTTTTTATATCAATGATTATAGCGAAATTAATGTCGATAAAGTTTTGGAATTATTAAACAGCTAGAATTTTTAAACCATATAAGTGATATAAGTTCATTTAAATACAGCCTTTGTCAAAGTTTCGAACTTTGACAAAGGTTTTTTACGCACAGTTTGTTATTCTGAGGAACGAAGAATCACACTAGTAATTCGACAAAGATTGACGGACATTCTTTGCGGAGCTTCTAGTGGAGATTTGCTTCGCCTGTTCGCTATCGCTCGAGTCTCGTTTCTCGAAATGACAAACTCGGCGTATTTATTCTTCTTCCCAGAATATTTTTTTATTGTGTTCTACTAGATACAAACAAGTGTTGCCATTTTCGTCTAGAGCTTTTTTGATATCAAAAATATATGATCCTTTAGTTTGTGTTTTTATATCTGTTCCGCACCAACTCCAATTAAGTTGTTCTATTTTTTTGTTTTTTATTTTACCGCTAATTATCTCGTAGGGTATACTTCCATCAAAAACAAATTGTTTGAAATCAATGTTTTTTGTTGATCCGTCTTTTTTCAAATTACCAATTAAAGTTCCTGCAACAACCAATGAATCAATATTTTCTCCAGTTTTATTGTAAAACTTTACGTGAAGATTTTTAAAATTTAGATAAAAGATTGAGCCAAATACTATCAAAATAATAAAGATCAGGATTTCTGTTTTTCTTTGTTTTGATAATTTCATTTCTGTGAAGAATTTTGGCTTATTTAATAGAAAAATCAAACAATTCTTTAAGCTCAACATCTAAAGCATTGGCAATTTTTGCTAGGGTCTTTATGCCAGTATTTACTTTCGCAACTTCTAATCTTGCTATTTGAGATTTGTTAATATTGCAATCGTCAGCTAAGCTTTGTTGGGATAAGCCTTTCTTTTCACGTAATTGTCTAACGTGAATACCAAGATTAACGAGAAAAGTTTCTTCTGAAATATTCATATTCCAAAAGTGAAAAGATTTATTTTGTTCATGTAGGCTAATTAGCATACAAATTATTATATTTGTTTCAAATAAAAAATAAGACAATGACTACAGAAGGGCTTTCGAAGGAAGTTGAAACGAGACTAAAAGATTTTTTTATTGATGTTATGGATCCCGTAGATATGGCAAAGACGATACGACAAGTAAATCATATTCTTTCTTTATGCGTAATGCGTGGATGCGAAACGGTAGAATCTGAAGTAAAAAATATTGAAGATAATTTTTATTGGCTCAATAAATTAGCCGAAGCTTTAGATCCTTATTTGGATGTTGATTGAAATGCAATTAATGAGAACAAGAACATTTTTTTTGTTTAAAAACATATTTTAATAAATCGAAAATTCTTATTTTTAAATAATGTCATTTAATTGAATAAAAAGATGAAAAAGGAAATTCTGGAACAAATTAAAAAATTAGGTGGAAATATAGACAATGTAAAAGGCAATTCGCTTCATGAAGATTTACAATCCATAACTTTTGATACCGTTTTGTATCAACGACCAACAGATACACCTTGGGCAACCGCTGAAGAAGAAGAACCAATTTACGGAATTGGAGATTTTATTAATCAAAACGAATCGCTTTTTAAAGAAGATAAAGCAGCTTTTTACGATAAAATCATTCAAAAATATTTCAGATTAACAACCGAAGGTTTTGGCCAGGTTTTTTGGGAAGCTTCTTCTTTTACACCTTTTAAAGAAGGGACATCAGATTACGCCGAATGGAATGGTGATTTCACAGACGATGAAACAGATTTAACCGAAATCATAAAAGTAACAAATGATCCTTCACCAGATTTTATACTGCTTTTTACCAGTTATGGTTTTCCGGATAGTTACTACATCGCTTTATCTGACCCAAATCCCGAAAATCCAACTTTATTTGGTACAGATCACGAAGTCTTTTTCAGGGAAGTTACAAATGAAGGAAACTTAGAAGATTTTTTAAACACTTTTATGACGAAAGAGGAACTATTGGAAATTGTGAAGAGGAGAATTGAAAAGTAAAAATAGAGAAATGACAATATTGGGGCTACTTTGTGATTTAGAAAAAAGTCAAAATTTAAAACCCAAAAAAAATTAATAATAGAGAAGTGAATTACTTTTTTACGGAAAGTCGTAAAATCAATGATTTTCAAAGGACTACATTTGGCTATTATTAATTTAAGAAAAAAAGATGAAAAAATTATTACTATTAATGCTATTCGTTTCAAGTATCATTAATGCTCAGGAATCAGAATTTACTTTTGATAATGTAAAAGGAATGACCGATTTTGTGGTAACGCCAATAGAAGGGAAAGCTGCTCCGGAAATTTATAAAAAAATTATTGAATGGATTAAAATAACGTATAAAAATCCTGATAAAGTTATACTTTCAACTATTGAAAATGAATATATAAGATTTGAAGGTAGTTCTGAAACTTTGTATTCTGCTAATATTATTATGCTAGGGAAGACATATTATAATTCAAAATATCAAGTAGAAATTTCAATAAAAGATAATAAGTACAAATTCGATTTAATTAGTATGCAAAATTATTATCCTAGAAGCCAGTATTCTGCCGGTGGTTGGACTGATAATATAATTTTCAATAGCAATACTGCAAAAGAAGGTTTAGGAACTTTTTACAAAAAAGACGGGACTTTAAAAAGTATGTGGAAATATGTACCAGAAGTTCCTGCTTATTTTAATGAATTAAATAAATCAATGTTCGAAATTATTAATTCAACGGTCAAAAAAAATGATAATTGGTAATGGGATTTAAAAAGAATATAAAGTAGAATTTTGACAAAAAAACCTTTAATTGTTTTGATGAAATTTTTAAAGGTTTTTTTTGAAAGATTTTAAGATTTAAGTTTATTCGTAGTGGTTTTAATTTATTAAAAGGCTATCAGAGAATATTTCACAAAGTCTTTCTGTCCAAACAAAACCTGTTGACGACATATCTAGTACGAACCAACCTAATCCAACAGATAAGTAAAGATGTTTTCGGATATGTTCGACATGATTCAATTCTATATTTCTCCATTTTTTCAAAGCTAAAATATCATCCATTGGTAATTTTTCTATCACAAATGAAATTCTCCAAAATTCATCATTTGAAATTATATTATTTCCAACAAGTGCAAATGCTTTTCCTAAAAGTTTAGCTTTTGAGCCGGTTTCTAATTTATCAATAATAGCTATTAATTTTTCGCCAACTTCCAATTGGTAGCTACTATCTTCTAGTTTTTCAATAATTTTTTTTCGACTTTTTTCTGGTAAAGTAGATGATTCCTTAAGGAAAAATATTAGCTTGTTTAAAAATAGGTAATCTTTTACAGTAACACCAGTTTTCCAGATACCAATCAACGAACCTATAATTGGAAAATCTTTAAGTACTCCACTTTCTAATACTGAATCAATTGATATTTCTGTTATGTCAATTCCAATTTTTGTAAAATCTGAATCAGTAATAGTTTTAATTAGAGATTGAGGAAGCTCCTTTTCGTTATTCATCATTTTTCTTTAAAGTTATCATTCAAAAATAGAAATACAAAAGTAGAAATATGATATTCTTGTGGTCTGTTTATCAACAACTTTAACAACAAAAACTAAAAGTAAAGTAAAAACAAAAAAGCTTCTGATTTCTCAGAAGCTTTTTTTCAGTGCGGATAATAGGACTCGAACCTACACGCCTTGCGGCACCAGATCCTAAGTCTGGCATGTCTACCAATTTCACCATATCCGCTCAATTGTGGGTGCAAAGATAAACATAACTTCTATATTTCAAAGCATTTTTTGAAAAAAAATATTAATTCTCTTTTTTGTATTTTTGAAATTCTATAAAAATTATTTCAATGGAAAATATTAAGTCCTACGTTCAACAACATAAAGATCGCTTTATCAATGAGTTGATCGAATTATTAAAAATTCCGTCGGTAAGTGCCGACACTGCATATTCGCAAGATGTTATCGATACTGCCGAGGCCGTAAAGGAAAGTTTATCAAAAGCAGGCTGTGATTTAGTCGAAATTTGCGATACTCCGGGGTATCCAATTATATATGGAGAGAAAATAATCGACCCAAATTTACCAACAGTTCTTGTTTACGGACATTATGATGTTCAACCACCAGATCCAATCGAATTATGGACATCGCCACCATTCGAACCCGTAATTAAAAAAACCGAAATTCATCCGGAAGGCGCAATCTTCGCTCGTGGAGCCTGCGATGATAAAGGACAAATGTATATGCACGTAAAAGCCTTAGAGCTTATGGTGCAAACCAATACTTTGCCTTGTAATGTAAAATTCATGATCGAAGGCGAAGAAGAAGTAGGTTCGGCAAGTTTGGCCTGGTTTGTAGAACGCAATCAGGAAAAACTGAAAAACGATGTAATCCTTATTTCAGATACCGGAATGATCTCGAACCAACAACCGTCGATCACGACAGGTTTACGTGGTTTAAGTTATGTAGAGGTTGAGGTTACAGGACCAAACCGCGATTTGCACTCTGGTTTATATGGTGGAGCAGTGGCGAACCCAATCAATGTTTTGGCAAAAATGATCGCTTCTTTGCATGACGAAGACAATCATATTACGATTCCTGGTTTCTACGACAAAGTTCAGGAATTATCTGCTGAGGAAAGAGCCGAAATGGCAAAAGCACCTTTCAGTTTAGAAAAATATAAAAAAGCCTTAGACCTAAACGATGTTTACGGCGAAAAAGGATATGTAACCAACGAACGCAACTCAATTCGTCCAACATTAGACGTAAACGGAATCTGGGGCGGATATCAAGGCGAAGGGGCAAAAACGGTTATTGCAAGCAAAGCATTTGCGAAAATCTCCATGCGTTTGGTTCCTAATCAGGATTGGCATGAAATCACAGAGCTGTTCACCAAACATTTCACCAGCATTGCTCCGGCCGGAGTTACCGTAAAAGTAACGCCGCACCACGGTGGGCAAGGTTATGTTACGCCAATTGACAGTATTGGATACAAAGCGGCAAACAAAGCCTATACCGAAACTTTTGGAGTTCCTGCAATTCCTGTTCGTTCGGGAGGAAGTATCCCAATTGTAGCTTTATTTGAAAAAGAACTAAAAAGTAAAACCATTCTTATGGGCTTTGGTTTGGATTCTGATGCAATTCACTCACCAAACGAGCACTTCGGAATCTTCAATTTCTTAAAAGGAATCGAGACTATTCCGTTGTTTTACAAATATTTCGTAGAGCTTTCTAAGTAATAAGTTTTGCCACGAAGGCGCTAAGACACAAAGATTTTTTTATGTTTCGCTCTTTGTCAAAGTTTAAAACTTTGACAAAGATGAATCTCAAATTATATAAAATCCGTTTATTCTTTAAGAGTAAGCGGATTTTTTTATGGGCGTTCCCTACGGTCGGGCTATCCGCTATATCTTTTTGTTTTTAAAGAAAAAACAAAAAGGATATCGCTCCTATCCCTAACGCTTAAAGAAGGTTCAAAGGTTTAAAAAAGGTTCAAAGTTGCAAAGGAACAAAGCGGCAAAGGTTTTTTGCATCAGAATTGAATAGCCCCTAGCTTTAGCCAGGGGATTTTTTAGATGAAAAGAATTGGCTTTAGCCAAAATTTTTAAACGCCTGAGAATTTATTTGGCTAAAGCCATGCTCTTTATTCCTACAGCAAACCCCAGCTAAAGCTGGGGTCTATTCAAAAACCTTTGTCACTTTGTGTATTCTAAAAACTCAGAGCCTTAGAAACTTAGCAACTTTTTCTTGCGTATTAAAAAAATAACTCTACATTTGTAGAGCAGTATCTATGAATGTAGAGTTAAACTAAAAATATGAAAAACCTTCTTTTACTATTTTTTTGCGGAATGATGCTTTTTAGTTGTAAAAGCAAACCCATCAATCAGAAGATTGATAAAAAGAAAGAAGGACTTTGGGTCGATAATTACGAACAAGATAGTACGACATACAAATCGTTCGAATATTATAAGAATGATCAGCCGGTAAAAAAATGGAAATCCTACATCAACGGAAAAATCTACAAAACCGAAAAATACAAAAACGGAATCTGTATCGTAAGATATTATTATAAAAACGGAAAATTACAATCAAAAGGAAAAACAAAAATCGAAGTCAATGCCGTAGAAACACATTGGTTTTATTTTGGAGATTGGAAATTCTATTCTGATAAAGGAAAACTAACCGAAATTAAAAAATACAATAACGGGGATTTGATTTCAGAAAAAGCAATACAGTAGCCCACGGATTTTACGGATAAAACGGATTGACGCGGATTTTTTTAGAATATAGAATAAAGAATATAGGATATAGAATATGGAATAAAGAATATAGAATATAGAATAAAGAATAAAGAATAAAGAATATAGAATATAGAATAAAGATTAATCGTAATCATCAAAAAAATCATTTCAATCATCTAATCAGTGGCAAAAAAAACTTAGCAACTCAGAACCTTAGTAACTTAGAAACTTAAAAAAAATGCAACTATCAAACTCAGAAGAACAATTAATGGAACATCTTTGGAAGCTTGAAAAAGCTTTTATGAAAGATTTGCTCGAAGCGTATCCGGAACCAAAACCCGCAACTACCACCGTGGCAACGCTTTTGAAACGAATGATCGACAAGAAATTCGTAGCATATAACGAATTCGGAAATTCGAGAGAATATTATCCTTTGGTCGAAAAGACCGTTTATTTCTCGAAACACGTAAACGGATTAATCAGCAGCTTCTTTAATAATTCGGCATCACAATTTGCTTCTTTTTTTACCAAAGAAACCAATTTGTCAACATCGGAATTAGAAGAACTTAGAAAAATAATCGATTCAGAAATTCAAAAAAAGAAAAAATGACAGACTTCTTTATAAAATCGACGATTGCTTTAAGCGTTTTCCTGATTTTTTATCATTTGATATTGGAGCGGGAAAAAATGCATCAATTTAATAGGTTTTTCTTATTGGGGAGCCTTTTGATTTCATTTGTCCTTCCATTTGTAACGATCGAAATAATTCAGGAAGTGTCAAATATCACCACAGAAAATCTAATTATTCCAGGTCAAATTACGGCAAAAATTGTGGACGAAAAAACACCTTTTTATGTTGTGTTAGGATGGACTATCTACGGTTTGGTAACGACAATTTTATTTTTTCGATTTATAATTAATCTGTATAATTTGATTAAGAAAGGAAAAATCAATAATGTATTAGAATATCAAAATACAAAATTGGTTTTGTTGCAAGAGAAAACACTTCCTTACACTTTTTTTAGCACCATTTTTATAAATGAAATGGATTATCAAAACAAAAAAATAGAAAAAGAGTTGTTTACGCACGAGTTAATTCATGTGAATCAAAAACATTCTTTAGATATTTTATTTATTGAAATAATCAAGATTGTTTTTTGGTTCAATCCAATTTTTATTTTTTACAAGAAAGCAATACAACTTAATCACGAATTTCTTGCCGATGATAAAGTAATTACATCACATAAAAATGTTTCGTTTTATCAGAATTTATTATTGTCAAAAGCAAATCAAGGTTCAATATATTACCTGGCCAGTAATTTAAATTATTCTGTAACTAAAAAAAGATTAATTATGATGACGACTACAACATCCAAAAAAACAACCTTTTTAAAGAAAACAGCACTTCTGCCTATAGTGGTAATTTTGGTTTTCTTTTTATGTATTGAAACTGTTGCCCAGAAAAGTAAAACTGATGCAAAAACAGAGGGCATAACAAATGTTTCTAATATTGAAAAATACTATGCTAATACTGTTTTCGTTTTTAAAGAGGATAAAACAAGTACGGCTACACAAAAAAAGTATTCTGAATTAACAGACAGCGAAAAAAAGAGAATTCCTCCAGTATTGGCAATTCCTGCAAAAGTGGCAATTAGTAAAAATATGCTGGAAAAATTTAAAGATGAATCTAAATATGCAGTTTGGGTTGATGGAATAAACATAGTCAATTCTAATTTGAATCAATATAAGGAAAATGATTTTGTTTACTACTACAATAGTTTCGTTTATAAAAATGCAAGAAGCAAAAAATTTCCACAAGAAAATCAAGTAAGCTTATATACAAATAAAGGTTTTGAGGATGCCTTTGAAAAAAATAAAAATGAAGGGCCAAAAACGATAGAAATTACGGGAAATAGTAAAAAGAGAAAATCTGATCAATTGGTAAAAAAGGAGATGGATCAAGACAAAGAATCTTTAGTAAAATCAGAATCGGAAATTCAATCTAATAATCCAATCGAAAAACAACCGGAATTTCCAGGAGGTATGCCGGCATTTTACAAATTCATCGGAAAAAATTTTAAAATACCAGAAGAAGCCTCAAAGAATAAAATTGAGGGAAAAATAGTTATAGAATTTATGGTAGAAAAAGACGGTACCCTGTCTGAATTTAAAATTCTAAAAGATTTAGGCTACGGGATAGGAGAAGAAGCGATAAAAATTTTAAAACTTTCTCCGGCATGGAATCCCGGCTCTGAAATGGGTAAACCAGTTCGCGTTCTGTACACTTTGCCTATAACAATTCAAGATAACGAAACACCAAAAAAGTATAGGGTAGTAAAGGGAAGATATCAGAAAATGGATTTCCCACCAACCATTTTTGGAAATTAAAAACCATCTAAATTGTCTTTTAAATAAAAAAATCCGCTTCTAGTCAGTAGAAGCGGATAAAATTAAAAACTAAAAAAATTCTAAAAAAAAACCAACAAAACCAGACCTTAAAACAAGTCTGGATTATATCCAAAATAGGGCATATTTTGTTCGTTGAAAACAACCCCATATTCTTCTAACTCTTTTAAAATAGGCTGATATACTTCTTTTTTTATCGGAAGCTGTACGCCCGGAGTTGTAATTTTTCCGTTCAAAATCAATAAAGTTGCCATTGCAACCGGTAATCCAACGGTTTTTGCCATTGCAGTATAAGTTTGGTCGTCGCCAATACAAACCATTTTCGAATCGATTTGCTGTTTTTTGCCATTTAGGATATATCCAAATTTATGATACATCACAATCATATCTTTGTCGTTTGGCTCTAATGTCCAGCTGTCAGACAATATTTTTTCTAATATTTGCGCCGGAGTAGCATTGGGCAAATTGACTTTTTTGTCGGGATTAAACAAATCCAGTTCCAAAAGTTTGTCCCACATAATATCATCCTGATCGATTTTTAAAATCAATCGCGTTTTAATTTCTACAGAATCTGTTGGATGATAAGGCAAAAACGAATTAACAAACTGACGATAACTCATGTTCTCAGAATCTTCCATGATATAACTATCATCCGTCATGCCCAATTGCACAAACATATTCCAGGCTTTTGAGTAACCCACTCTTCTGATAGTACCACGATATAAAGTCAGGATATCATCTAAACCATAAATCGATCTGTATTTAAGCGAATCACGGTTCGAATATGCTTCAAATTTTCCGTAACCTTCTACTTCCAGAAATTCTGTTCTGCGAAAAACAGTTCCGTACGGGATATATTTATAAGTTCCTTCCTGAATAAATTTTGCTGCACCGCCTTGCCCAGCGAGAACTACATTTCGTGGCGCCCAGGTAAATTTATAATTCCATAAATTGTTATCACATTCCGGAGCGACTAATCCGCCGCAGAATGATTCAAAAAGAAGCATATTGCCACCTTGCGCCCTAATTTCGTCAATAACTTTCATCGCACTCATATGGTCGATTCCAGGATCAAGACCAATCTCGTTCATGAAAATCAAATTGTTTTTCTTTGCTTCTTCGTCAAGCGCCTGCATGGCATCACTAATATAAGATGCTGTAACAAGGTGTTTTTTGAATTCGATACAATCTTTGGCGATTTCGATATGCAAATGAGCAGGCAACATCGAGATTACAATAGATGCTTTTTCGATTGCTGCTTTTCTTTCTTCGGTCTCAAAAATATTTAAAGCAATTGGAGTTGCGTTAGGATGATTCTGAGTCTTTTTTTCGGCCAAAGCCAAAGACAAGTCAGCTACCACAAGGTGTAGGTTTTCGCTTTCTGATTTTGCTAATAAATAACGTATCAGCGACGATGCAGATCTTCCGGCTCCAAAGATTAAAATACTTCTCATTGTTTAAATTTGTAACACAAATATATTAAAATGTTAAATATATAACAATTTTAATTTTTAAAAAGTGTATTATTTTTTATTTTGAAGCCAATTTGTAATGAATTTCTTTTTCCGGAAAAGATTTTTGAAAACTCAAATGCTTTTTAGAATGTATTGAAGTATTTTTGTTGGAGAATAAAAAGTATAGAAAATATGAAAAGAAGAATTGTTTTAGCAGCAGCTTTTATGGGAATGTTATCAATCATTTTGGGTGCCTTTGGTGCTCATTTACTCAAAAAATATTTATCTATAGAAGAGTTAAATACTTTTGAAGTTGGTGTTCGTTACCAAATGTATCATGCTCTGTTTTTACTTTTTCTTTCGACCAGAAAAGATATCGCTGAAAAAACCGTAAAAACAATCTACAATTTGGTTGTGGCAGGTGTTCTTCTGTTTAGCGGTTCGATCTATTTATTAGCTACTAAAAGTCTTACAGTTTTCGATTTCAAAATTATCGTATTCGCAACTCCTTTGGGTGGTTTTCTATTAATTATTGCTTGGGCGGTGTTATTTGTTACGATTTTGAAGAGAAAATCATAAAATCCCGAATAAAAAATTCTATCTAAAAATTAATCTTTAATTTTGTCACATAAATAACATATAATCTTATTTATGTGAATTTCTCTTGTTTTTTACTTTAATATGTAAATAATATAACAAATTCATTTAATAGATTATAAGAAAGCAAATTTGAAGCCGTTATTTTTTTATTTTATTGATTTTAAAGGTCAATTTTTACTTTATTAATATAAATAAAAGTAAAATTTAATTTTTTTTAAAGGATTAATAATAAATCTGTAATTTTGCTTCTTACTAAATATCACACACAACTTAAAATTTATGGACAGTCACACAGTTTTCTCGCAATCGATTTCGTTAAATGACTTAGGAATTGAAAATGCAAAAGTTCGTTACCAATTATCTGCTGATGAATTGCATGCTATCACTTTGCAATCAGGCCAAGGTGTCGAGAATTCTACATGCGCATTGGCAATTAATACAGGTGAATTTACAGGACGTTCTCCTCAGGATCGTTTTATTGTAAAAGATAGTATTACAGAGGATAAAGTTTGGTGGGGAAATGTAAATATTCCTTTTGACCCAACAGCTTTTGAAAAATTGTATAATAAGGTAACTCAGTTTTTATCAAACAAAGAAGTTTTCGTTCGCGATTCTTATGTTTGTTCTGATCCTAATTATAGATTAAATGTTCGTGTTGTTACAGAAACGGCCTGGTCGAATTTGTTTTGCTACAATATGTTCTTAAGACCAGAAGAATCTGAACTTGCAAATTTTACTCCGGAATGGACAGTAGTTTGTGCTCCCAGTTTTATGGCAGATCCTGCTGTAGACGGAACACGCCAGTCTAATTTTGCTATTTTAGATTTTACTAAAAAAATAGCACTTATTGGAGGAACAGGCTATACAGGAGAAATGAAAAAAGGGATTTTCTCTGCTTTAAACTTCATCTTACCGGTTTTCGAAAATACATTACCAATGCATTGCAGTGCCAATGTGGGTGAAGCCGGAGATACTGCTATTTTCTTTGGATTATCAGGAACCGGAAAAACAACTTTATCAGCAGATCCTGCACGTAAGTTAATTGGAGACGATGAACACGGCTGGACAGCAGAAAATACGGTTTTTAATTTTGAAGGAGGTTGTTACGCAAAAGTGATCAATTTAACCGAAGAAAACGAACCAGACATTTTTAGAGCGATCAAAAAAGGAGCGTTGTTAGAAAATGTAGTTTTCAAACCGGGAACAAACGAAGTAGATTATGATGATGTTTCTATCACTCAAAATACACGTGTAAGTTACCCAATAACACATATCGATAATATTCAGCCAGGTTCTATCGGGCACAATCCTAAAAATATATTTTTCTTAACGGCAGATTCTTTCGGGATTTTGCCTCCAATCTCAAAATTAACTCCGGGTCAGGCAGCGTACCATTTTATCTCAGGATATACGGCAAAAGTTGCAGGAACAGAGGCAGGAGTTACAGAACCACAACCTAATTTCTCAGCTTGTTTTGGAGCACCATTTATGCCATTACACCCAACACGTTATGCCGAAATGCTAACCAAGAAAATGAAAGACGCAGACGTAAAAGTTTGGTTGATCAATACAGGTTGGACTGGCGGAGCATACGGAACAGGAAGCCGTATGAAACTAAAATATACGCGTGCCATGATTACCGCTGCATTAAACGGAGAATTGGACAATGTAGAATATAAAAATCATGCAGTATTTGGAATCGCAAAACCACAGTCTTGCCCAAATGTTCCAACTGAAATTTTAAATCCTAGAAATACTTGGGAAGATCCTGAGTTATACGATAAAAAAGCACTTGAATTGGCTCAGAAATTCAAAGCTAATTTCGCCAAATTTGAAGAGTTTGCCAACGCTGAAATTTTAGCCGGCGCACCGATTACAGAATAAGGAAGATTACTAATTCAAACTAAAAAAAGCTGTTCAGTGATGAACAGCTTTTTTGTTGGTTTCAAGTCTCAGTCTCAGTCTCAGTCTCAGTTTTCAGTCTCAGTTTTCAGTCTCAGTTTTCAGTCTCAGTCTTTAGTCTCAGTTTTGAGCCACAGTTAAGAAACTGAAAACTGCGACTGCGACTGCGACTGAATACTGAATACTATTTCTTAGCGTCGATACGTTTTTGCATTAAATCCCAGGCGTAGTAATGAAACGTCATTCCGTTGCTCATGGCTACGAAAAGTCCGTTTTTGAAGTTTCCTCCTAAATTTACACTGGTAACATCGGCACCATCACATTCTATTGTTGATGTTGGGATTTCTGCTAACAAAGGATAATCGTTCGGATTGCCTTTGGCACCTTCTCTTGGATACACCATAAAAGTGTTCGCTTGCTGGTTCGATACTAAAATATATCCAGTAGAATCTGTTTTTTTGTAAATGGCGATCCCTTCATTATCGGCTTTGAAACCAGTTTTTCCAAAAAGAGCCATTTCTTTATTGTCATTTAAAGCAGGATCGGCTTTGTATTTTCTAATTCCGAATTGTTCGTCGCAATACAAAATAGTTCCTAATTCATTATCAACCGCAATTGCTTCGATTTCCTTCTTTCCGCTGTAAGCGCCAAATTTTCTAACGACTTTTGCTGTAGCAAATTTTCCACTTCCCGAAAGTTCATATTGCCATAAATAACTTCCTGACGGTCCTGATTTTCTGCCTACGACAGCAAATATTTTCCCATCGCTTTTTCTTGTGTACAAGGCAATTCCCATTGGGTCACGTAATTCTTCTCCTTCAAAAACAGAAATTCCGCCGTTATCAATTGCTTTTAGATCAGGTAAACTAAAGATTCTTATTTTGTTCGATTCGCGTTCTGTGGTTACAGCCACGTCAACTTTTTTTCCGTCGATTACTAAACCGTAAGCGATATCAACATTATTCGGGCGTTTTAAAACTTCTGATTTTGCAACGATTTTCCCCTTTAAATCAAAAGCATACAAACCGCCATCGGTATCTTTATCTGTTCCTACGATAATACTTTTAGAAGCATCTGTTGGATGAATCCAGATCGAAGGATCGTCTGTATCGTGAGGTAAAGCTTCAGTGACAACAGTTGGTTTTACTGCATTTGCAGCAACGGGAGCAAGTTTATCATCTTTACAAGCTGTGAATAAAGTGCTTAAAAGTAAAAATGCTATTATGGATTTATTTTTCATTATGGATTTCATTTTAATAAAACGAGACAGAACCGTTAAGTTCTGCCTAATTTAAGAATTTTATAAATTGATTATTACAAGTCAAGTTTCAAACCAAAATTATATCTGGCCTGATAGTACTCTGCTTGTTTGGTATGCGCCTCAACTCCTTGGTAGTAACGTAAAGGCTGGTTAGTTAAATTGTTGGCTTCGGCAAAAAGACGAAGTTTTGGAGTAATCTTGTAAGAAGCATTGGCATCTAAGAAAAATTGTTTGTCGTAATAACTGTCTTTATAAGATTCAGAACCTAATTCATCTAAATAATCTGAAGTGAAATTGGTTGAAACTCTGGCAGAAAAACGTTTGTTTTCCCAAGATAAAGATCCATTAAACATATGTGGCGTTGTTCCCGGAAGACTGATATTGTTTCTTTCGTTTCCGTCTTCATCGGCAATTCCTTTTGCTTTAGATTTTGTGTAAGTGTAATTCAAATAGATACCAAATCCTTTAAGGAATTTCCCCGGAAGAAAATCTAACTGACGTTGAAAAGCAACTTCGAAACCATAAACGTCAACCGTATCTCCGTTTCTTGATTGTAAAAATGACCAGTTTTCTCCTGCCGGAATTGGGTTGGTTTGGTTAGGAAAATCAGCAGCAAATTTTGCAGCATCGTATTGATTATCGCTATAATTGTAAATGAAATTATCTAATTTTTTGTAGAAAACTCCTCCAGAAATTAAACCAACAGATTTAAAATAATTCTCGGCCATGAAATCATAGTTGTAAGAGTAAGTGGCCTCAAGATCAGGATTTCCTGCAGTGATTTCTTTATCAGCAGCAATATTGTTTACATAAGGAGCTAATGCATAATAGTTAGGTCTTGCCAAAGCGGTTGTAACAGCGGCTCTTAAAACTAAATCTTTTGTAGCATTATATTGCAAAGAGATACTAGGCAATAAATTAGTATAAGAGTTTTTAGTATTGATTTGGCTTTCTAATTCTTCTTCATCCAAAACGCGGTTTCCGGTATAATCAATATGAGTGTTTTCAACTCTGAAACCTAAAACCATAGATAGCTTATCATTAAAATCCTGATCCCATCTTACATACGCAGCATAAATACTTTCTTTTGCATTATAGTTTACCGCTAAATATTCTGCAGGATCTGATGTTTTATCAAATAGCGTTGAATTGTTTAAATCTAAACTTCCTAAAAAGCTTGCAGATGCGAAAGCTCCGGGAACATATTTGCTACCAGGATTAAAGTTTTTTCCATCATAATAACTGTTTGGAACTTCAGATAATAATTCCATTCCGTCGTTGATTGGCTCATAAGAATAGAACATATTATTTCTTTCTTTTTCTTTCAAACGAAGTCTAAGTCCTGTTCTTAATCTTCCTTTTTCAGATGGAATAATGCTGAAAGGAAAACGAATATTAACTTTTGCTCCAAATTCACTTTCGCTTGTTTCGTCTGTGTTTTCTGTTACAGAGTCAAATTTGAATTCATCTGTAGATTCTCCAACAGTTGTCATTAACGGAAATCTGATATCAGATAAATCTTCTGTCATTTCAAGACCTTTCTGACGGTATTCGATGTAACGTTCCTGCGGACGATATTCTCTCGCTTTTGCGTAGTTTGCTGACCAGTCTAAATCTAATTTAGAATTGATTAAATGTTCTCCTCGAATAGAATAATTCTGAACACGTTGATCTTCTAATCTTCTATTTTTATTACGATCATTATCCACTCCACCTTTTGTCTGACGTTTTACACGACCTTCAAAACCTGTAATTTGTTCTCCGTTATAAATAGGTTCGATGTCATCATAAGTAGTTCTAAAACGGTTTTCTCTGTCGTCTCTCCAGTTATAAATGGCATTGGCAAAAATGGTGTTATTTTCGTCAAATTTATAATCTAAAGCTACAGATCCGCTGCGGCGAATACGCTGTACATCATATTTTCTAATTTCTGAAGCCTGCAGATATTCATTCCCGAATTCATCTTTTACCCATTCGTTTTCGATATTATCAGAACCGTAGTTGACGTTATTATACGATCCGCTGAAAACTGCTCCCAATTTATTATCTAAAAAACGATTTCCGTACACTAATCCAGCTGTATAAGTAGCGTGCTCACGAATTGGCATATAACCACCCGCAACCGTTGCAGAGATTCTTTCGCCATTTGGAGTCGCTCTGGTAACTAAGTTTACAGAACCTCCAATGGCATCAGCATCCATGTCTGAAGTTAATGTTTTATTGACTTCGATAGTCGAAATCATATCAGACGGAATTAAATCCATTTGAACGTTTCTGTTGTCTCCTTCTGCAGAAGGGATTCTATCACCGTTTAATGTTACCGAGTTCAAAGACGGAGCCAAACCTCTAATGATAATGTTACGCGCTTCACCCTGATCATTTTGCATCGTGATACCCGGAACACGTTTTAAAGCGTCTCCAACGTTAGCATCCGGAAAACGACCCATTTGATCAGATGAAATAATGTTTCCGATATTTTTACTGTTTTTTTGTTGATTCAACGCTTTGGCCTGACCTTTTAAAATGTCTCCAACAACCACTTCGTTCAATTCGGTTCCCGAAGTTTTAAGCGCAAAATCGATTACGTTATTCTTGCCTTGTTCTACAGTAATTTCCTGAGTTATGGCGGTATATCCTATATATTTTACTTCTACTTTGTACGTTCCTACATTAATGTTCAATAATTCAAAACGACCATTATAATCTGAAACCGTGTATTTGTTTTCGCCTACAATTTGAATCATGGCTCCCGGTAAAGGAAGTTTGTCATCAATATCTAATATTTTTCCTGAGATTATGGCTTTTTGGGCATAACCCGAAAAGGCCAATAGCATGAATGTTATTACTAAATAAATTTTTTTCATTGTGTTTTAGTTTGTTTTGTTGCGAAACTAGAACCTTAATGTTATTAAAGACGTTGGAAAAAATTAAGGTAGTGTTATGATTCCTTCCCAAGATTAGAAATAGATTAATGTTAAAATAACATTTAATAAAAAAGGAATTTTTATAGCCGCAACTAAAAACAAATCAACTATTTATCTGAGAATTAAATTTTTGGCGCTAAATTTGCCGTATCAATCAATCAAAAATCATCAATCATGTTAAAACAATTTTTTATCCTGTGTTCTGGGGCAGATCGAGACATTCTCGAAGGTTGCTCAGAAGGCGAACAAACCAAATATGTTGGTATAGGCGCCACCGTTTTCTTCACTGCCGTTATGGCTTTTTTAGCCAGTGCTTATGCGCTTTTTACTGTTTTCGACTCTATTTATCCGGCTGTAGCTTTTGGGTTTGTCTGGAGTTTATTGATTTTTAATCTAGACCGATTTATTGTTTCTACGATAAAAAAAAGAGATCGTTTTTTTGATGAATTTCTGCAAGCGACACCCCGAATTATGTTGGCGGTTATTATTGCTATCGTAATTTCGAAACCTTTGGAAATTAAAATTTTCGAAAAAGAAATTAATACTGTTTTATTAAAGGAAAAAAATGAAATGGAATTGGCCAACAAAAAACAAGTTGGGAATTATTTCAAATCAGATTTAGATAAAAATAAAGCTGAGATTGCTGCTTTAAAAACAGATATTCTGAATAAAGAGAAAGAAGTAAACGCACTTTATTCTACTTATATCACAGAAGCTGAAGGAACTACAGGAACTAAAAAACTCGGGAAAGGTCCGGTTTATAAAGAAAAGCGAGAAAAACACGATACGGCATTAAAGGAGTTTGAAACTCTAAAAGCAACAAACGAAGCTAAAATTGCCGACAAAGAAAAAGCAGGCAAACAATTGCAAGCCGATTTAGATAAAAAAGTATCGCAAACACAGCCCATCATTGAAGGTTTTGACGGACTAATGGCGCGTATTAATGCATTGGATAAATTGCCATGGTTGCCGTCATTCTTTATTATGTTATTGTTTTTGGCGATCGAAACGTCTCCAATTATTGCCAAACTTTTAGCTCCAAAAGGCGAATTCGATTTTAAACAAGAAGAAGCCGAAACTGCCATGAAAGCAACTTTGGCACAAAACAAATACCAACGTGATTTATTAGTAAAAACCAGTGCCCAAATGCACGATAAAGTTTATGCTGATATCGCCGAAGATAAAAATCTATACGATCTGCAGCGTAAAAATGCAACAGAGTTATTAGAACTGCAATCGAATAGTTTTGTAGAAAAGCAGAAAGCAACTTTGTAGAGAGTTTAACCGCAAGGAGCGCAAGGATTTACGCAAGGTTCGCAAAGATTTATAAAAGAAAAACCATCAGTTGAAGCTGATGGTTTTTTTATGTTTTTAATCGCGTTCTTTGCGTAAATCCTTGCGCTCCTTGCGGTTAAGAAAGATTTTTACATATAGCTCAATATTTCTTTTTTGTAAGCATCATATTCACCTTGCATGATTAAACCATTATCAAGCAATTTTTTATAATTCTGTAATTTATCAAAAAGTTCTTCTTTCGATAAATCACTTAATTTGCGGTCACCTGTTGCAGGTTGCGCTGGCTGAATTGGCTCATAAGTTTCTGTATAAGATGGAGTAGTAGCCGGCATAATTTCAGCATAATTGGTTACTTCTTCTGTCTCAACTTCTTCGACTTCGTCTTCAATATCGTCTTCTTCTTCAACGACTTGTGCTGTTTCTACGATTGGCGTTTCGGCTACTACAGGATTTTTTATTAAATCCAATTGCTCTTTTGCGTAAGTATATATTTTTCTGGCCTGAATTTTCGGAATGTAATCAATCGAAATTGAAAAATCAGTATTAGTATTAAATGAGAATTCAGAACCTAAAATATTTTCCTTTACAAAAGCACCTGCAACATTATCCCAGGTATAATCTGTAAAATCCATTGAAAGGCCTAAATTTTTAGGCTGACAAATAATGATTCGTTTGTTTGTTAATACAATACTATCAGGAAAAACAGTAATTGCCGGTTTTTTTTGAACGGCAATATATCCAATTTCTTCACCTTTCATCAATAAATCATTGAGTTTTGAAGTGATTTTTTCAATCGCTTTTGGATCTTGTTCTTCGTTCAGAAATTTTTTAAATTGTTCTTTCATGGTTTAATAAAGTTGCTGAGTTACTAAGTAACTGAGTTGCTAAGTTTTTTGACTGACATTGCAAATGTAATGCCTAATTTTCTAATTCAATAATTTCATTCTGAATTTTCTTTGTCAAACTTTTGAAAACCAATTCATACGAATGATCGATTAATTCTTTGACCAAAGTGTTCGATAAATTTCCGTTTAAGGCAATCGTATTCCAATGTACTTTGCTCATATGGAAACCCGGTTTTATCTCGTCATATTCTGCTCTCAGTTCCTGGGCACGTTCCGGATCACATTTTAAATTTACCGAAGGTTCGTTTTTCTCCCACTGAGAAAGTGAGGATAAAGCAAACATTTTTCCGCCTACTTTAAACACTAGAGTATCTTCATCAAAAGGAAAATGCTCGCTAACGCCTTTTTTCGAAAGACAATATTCGTAATACGTTTCCAGATTCATATTATTTCTTATTTACCAATTTCACCTAAATGGGTGTATTTAAAACCCTTTTCATATTTTAACCCGTAAACAAAAATCCGATCCATTGCAGAATGTGAAAATAAAATAATTCCGGCTAACTGAATCGTTTCCATACTTAAATAATATCCTAAGGCATAAATTAAAAGCGCAATCCCTTTATGATGGAATACATTATAAAAAAACGCACCGCTTTTGTTGCCAAAAAGATAACCCAACATAGATAAATCCGGGGCTAAAATCAATACTAAAAACCACCACCATTCAAAATCTAAACGGTTGAATAAAAAGATTCCGAGGATAAATAAAGCCGCTTCTTCGAGTTTGATTATTGTTTTCATAGTTTCTTTTCCATCATTTTTTCAGGATGTTTCAATTCTGTAAAACCAAATTTACGATATAAAAAGTGTGCATCGGTTGTCGCTAATCTCCAAATTTGAATGTTATTAAGAATGGGTTCGGTCATCATATTTTCGATTAAAATAGACGAATATCCTTTTCCGCGATGTTCTTCGGTAATAAACACATCCATTACGTAACCAAAAACGACGTAATCTGTAATGACTCTCGCAAAACCAATTTGTTTATCGTTCAGATAAATTCCAAAACAAACCGAAGCATCAATTGTTGTCTGCACTTCTTCGACCGTTCGGCCTGCGGCCCAGTAAATATCCTTGAGAAAATTTTGTATAAAAGGAACGTCAAGTTTAGTTTTATCGGTTGAAACGGTAATCATAATAATTTTAGATTTTAGAGTTCAGATTTTAGATTTTTTTGAAGATGTAGAAATCTAAAATCTACATTCTAAAATCTTAAATAATAAAGGTTTGCTCGGACTTGCGTCATTTTCGAACGAAGCAATTTGAAGATTTAGGATGTAATTTCCATCTTCAATTTCGTCCGGAACGTAAATCATTTCTGTAATTGTTGCATTCAATCTGGCGTCAGTATTTAGGTTTAAAGTGTCTTTTACATTCCAAAATGCTTTATGTGCCAATAATTTTCCTTCGTCATGCTCTTTGTCAACACTTGGTAAATCGATTAGCAAATGTTGAATTTCGCTTTCACGAATGAAAATCGCTGCTTCTTCAGACAAATAAGGCGGATTGGTATTCGAGTATTTTCGGGACTTTTTGTCTTTTTCGTTTGGAAGTGTTCTAATCACTAAAGCTTCTGTCTTGCTGAGCGGAGTCGAAGCATTTGTCCCATTGAGCGAAGTCGAAATGTAATCTTTCATAATCACCCAATCATCTCCAACTTTTTCAGGTTCAACTGTAATCAGCTTGGCAAAAAAGAAAAACTGTTTCAAAGTTTGATTGATGCTGTAAAAATCATTCGTAATATGTCCTAAACATTCTGTATGCGTTCCGTGTCCGTGCGGATTGAAGAAAATATTATTGAAATTAGTAGATGATTTTCCTTCAGAAACTTTCCCAATCCAATCTCCAAAAACTACAGGTTCGATAACTGGTTTTTCAATATACCACGCAATCGGATTTTCATCTGTATTCGTTAACGGAATCGAGATATCAATGGGTTTTGATAAGTCTATTTCGAAGTTGTTGATTTTTGCTAACACAAATTAGGTTTTTATGCCGCAAAGACGCTAAGTCACAAAGTTTAAATAATTCGCGCCTTTGTGCCTTCGTGGCTAATTTTATTCTTCCAAATTTAGATAAAATAAATCTGAAGCAATTCCATCCGTTAAAAATTTTCCTTTTGCGGTTGGTTTTAGAATGTTGTTTTCTATCGAAAGTAAATCGTCGTCTAAGAATTTCTGGCTTTGCTTTTTGAGATAATCAAGATATTCTAAGCCAAATTCATTTTCAATTCGTTCTAATGAAACACCCCAAATCGTTCGTAATCCTGTCATAATATATTCATTATAACGATCAGAAATAGTAAGGGTTTCAGTTTCTAAAGGAAGTTCATCGTTCTGAATCGATTTTAAATAAAGAGAATTATTGGCAATATTCCAGCCTCTTTTTTCTCCATCATAACTATGCGCCGAAGGACCAATTCCGATATATTTTTTGCCTAACCAATACGCCGAATTGTTTTTAGAGAAATAACCTTCTTTTCCGAAATTCGATAATTCATAATGAATAAAACCATTTTTTTGAAGCGTTTCCACCAAAATCATAAAGTGATTTGAAGCAACTTCATCTTGAGGTTCAGCAATTTTTCCGGTATCGATTAGTTTTCTTAAAGCTGTTTTGGGTTCAACGGTCAAAGCATAACTCGAAATATGCGGAATACCAAAACTTAAAGCAGTTTCAATGTTTTTCTTCCACATTTCATCTGTTAATCCCGGAATTCCGTAAATTAAATCGAGTGAAATATTATCAAAGTATTTGGTCGCTTCTGTCAAACAATTTATGGCTTCCGCCGAATTATGAGCTCGATTCATCAGCTGCAAATCTTCTTCATAAAAAGACTGAATCCCAATGCTTAAACGATTAATAGGGCTTTTAGATAATTCGAAAATTCTTTCTGTAGACAAATCATCCGGATTAGCTTCGAGCGTTATTTCAGGGTTTTCAACCACTTTATAATTATTATAAACTTCTGAAATTAAAAAGTTTATTTCGTCATTTGATAATACCGAAGGAGTTCCGCCACCAAAATAAATAGTTTCTACAATTTCAGTTGAAAACTCATTTTTACGCATGACAATTTCTTTGGCTAAAGCCAAAACCATCTCGTCTTTCTTTTTCATCGAAGTCGAAAAATGAAAGTCGCAATAATGGCAAGCCTGCTTGCAAAAAGGAATATGAATGTAGATACCGCTCATTTTATAGTGTTCAGTGTTCAGGTTTTTAGTCTCAGTTTTCAGTCTCAGTCTAACTGTGAACTGCCACTGCGACTGAAAACTATTTTCTAACTTTATCTTCGTTTTGTTTTACAAAAGCATCCCAACCTGTATAACTTTTTCCGGCAACGATTTTGCCTGAATTAAAGAAATGACAAACCGCGGCCGCCAAACCATCCGTTGAATCGAGATTTTTAGGTAATTCTTTTAAGCCTAAAAGTTGTTGGAGCATTTTAGCTACTTGCTCTTTACTGGCGTTTCCGTTTCCGGTAATGGCCATTTTTATTTTTTTAGGTTCGTACTCGGTAATAGGAATATCTCTCGAAAGTCCTGCTGCCATTGCAACGCCTTGTGCTCGCCCTAATTTCAGCATCGATTGTACGTTTTTACCAAAGAAAGGAGCTTCAATAGCAATTTCGTCAGGATGGTGTGTTTCGATTAATTCAATGGTACGCTCAAAAATGATTTTTAGTTTTTGGTAATGATTGTCGTATTTGGAAAGTTGCAATTCGTTCAATTGCAGAAACTCCATTTTTTTATTGATGACCTTAATCAATCCAAAACCCATAATGGTGGTTCCGGGGTCGATGCCTAATATGATGCGTTCTTTTGTCATTTTTTATTTTGGTTACACAAAGCTGCACTAAGGCGGCACAGAGAATCACAAAGTTTTTTTTGATTCTTTTTGTGCGTCTTTGCGAATGTTTTGTGAATCTTTGTGAAATAGCTTTTTCGCAATAGTTTCCTTTACTTTGCAGCATGATTTCAATTCCTCACAAAGCTAAGCAATTCCTTGTTCTTCTGATCAAACTTTTGATTGTAGGTGGCGCATTTTACTTTATTTATAATCAGTTGGCGAACAATGACAAACTCGACTGGCAAAAGTTTATTACACTGTTCCGTAAAAATCAATCGGTTTTAGGGATTGGGTTTATTTTGCTTTTGAGCGTTTTGAATCGTTATTTCGAGATTTTGAAATGGCAGAATCTTGCCAAAGTCATTCACGAAATTTCGTTAGGAGAAGCTACAAAACAAGTATTGGCTGCACTTACGGCAGGAATTTTTACACCAAACGGAGTAGGAGAGTACGCAGGAAAAGCATTATTCTATCCGAAATCTGAAGCTAAAAATGTGGTTTTCCTGAACTTGATTTGCAACGGAATCCAGATGGTTTTAACTGTTGTTTTTGGGCTTTTTGGGTTAATGTATTTCAATGCCAAATATGAGGTCATTACAACTCAAACGGTTGCAATTTTGTTTGGAGGTTTTGTATTGCTTTTGATTGTTTTGTTTTCACTAAAGAAAATAAAAATCAAAGGATATTCGATCGAGAAATTAGTGCATAAGATCAATGAAATTCCAAAACCAATTCATCGTAAAAATATTCTTTTAGGCGTTTTGCGTTATTTGGTTTTCTCGCATCAATATTACTTTTTGTTTCTGGCTTTTGATGTCGATTTACCTTATTTTACACTTATTTCTACCATTGCTGTAGTGTATTTTTTAGCTTCGTCATTGCCGACTTTTCAGTTTTTGGATTTTGCGGTAAAAGGAAGTGTTGCTATTTTTTTCTTCGAAAAATTGGGCGTAAACGAATGGATTGTAGTTTTTATAAGCACGTTGATGTGGTTTCTTAATGTAGTTTTGCCAGTTGTAATTGGAGCTTATTATGTGTTGAATTTTAAAACAAAACCTACTACAGAATGATTTTGGTTTTATTTTCCATATTAAGTATTTATGTAATTACGATCGCATTACTTATTTATGGTTTTGCCAAAGTAAAAAACTATCAAAAAACAGATCTAAAACCGCAAACCAGTTTTACAATTATAGTTCCGTTCAGGAATGAAGTAGAGAATTTACCGAATCTTTTATCGAGTTTTTCAAAACTTAATTACCCAAATGATTTGTTTGAAGTGATTTTGGTAGATGATAATTCTTTCGAAAAATTCCAAATTTTAAATTCCAAATTCCAAGTTACCATTATCGATAATATTCGTATTTCGAATTCGCCTAAAAAAGATGCTATTGCTACAGCAATGCAACATGTAAAAACCAATTGGGTCATTACTACTGATGCTGATTGTGTGGTGCCTGAAAATTGGCTTTTGACGTTTGATAATTATATTCAGCAACACAATGTTTCGATGCTTGCGGGCGCGGTTACTTATCAATGTGAGAATTCATTTCTGGATCATTTTCAGCAATTAGATCTAACAAGTTTGCAAGGCGCAACAATAGGAAGTTTTGGACTTGGCAAAGCTTTTATGTGCAATGGAGCCAATTTTGCTTACACCAAATCTTTGTTCGAAAAACTAAACGGATTTGACGGAAATAATAAAATTGCCAGTGGTGATGATGTTTTTCTTTTGCAAAAAGCAGCCAATTTATTTCCGGATAAAGTTCACTATCTAAAAGCAGAAGAAGCAATAGTAACTACAAAACCAACAGAAAACTGGAAATCCTTATTTTATCAGAGAGTACGTTGGGCGGCGAAAACAAGTTCGTACCAAAGTAATTTCGGAAAAATTTTAGGAATCATTGTTTTCTTTGGGAACCTGAGTTTTGTAATTGGGTTTTTGCTTTGTGTTTTAGCGATTTGGCCTTATTCATTTTTTGTTTTGTTCGCTTTTGCTAAGTTTATAATCGACTATATTTTACTTTATAAAACGAATCAGTTCCTGAGTAAAAGCAACATAAAAAGCCTTGTCTTGAGTAGTTTATTTTACCCTTTTTTTAGTACAACTGTAGCTTTGTATAGTTTGTTTGGAACTTATGAATGGAAGGGAAGAAGATTTGGGAAATAAATTCCAAAACTATGGGATTATTTAGGGAAGCTAAAATGGCACACGGATGACACTGATTTGCTTCGCAAAAACGCGGATTTATGCGGATTTTTTTCTTCTATTGTCAATCTTTTTCGAGTTAATCGTGAGATCATTCTTCCTCAAGAATGATATAAAATAAAAAAGAAATCTGCGCAAATCTGTTTAAATCCGTAAAATCTGCGTGCCATTAATAATGCAGAAACAATTATTCTTTTTCTTTAAGAATAACAGGCAAAATAAATTGGGTTTTTACCGGAAGTCCGCGTTTTAGGGCAGGATTTATTTTTGGGAAATCGACTAAACGGGCGTGTAGAATACTATCGATTTTGATGGTATCATAAGCAACCGAGTCTTTAGGAAATTGCGGTTCGAATTTCATGGTCGAATTAGGGAAAACCGTTACTTTTACCTGAATCGTATCGAGTTCGGGATACAGTATAGAAAGTGTATCGATATCTAATTTTTGCTGAATAAGCTGCGCCATTACATCAAAAAAGCATTGTTGGCGTTGTTTTTTGTCGGCAATTTTTTCGCAATTTGCTACCGATGGATATTCGTCGACTTCTTTCCAGTTGATCGATTTTAATTCTTTTTGAAGTAACTCTTTTTCAGACGGAACCTGCTTGTCAATATATTGACAAGAGTGGAAAGATAAGAGAACTAAAAAAAGGAAAAACTGCTTCAAGATTTTGATGTTGAATTGAATAAATTGATTATGGTATAAAAATACGATTATTTTTTTTGAGAAGCTTTGTAATGCAGATAATCTTCATAGCTTTCTAAAAGCCATTGTTCTTTGTTTTGTGCTGCAACTTCCTTTTGTTGAGGATATAAATGCGAAAGTCTGTCTGAGAAAGTGGCAATTTGAACCGTGTAGTTGTAAAATTCTTTTCTGGTTAAAACAACATTTGGATCATTTTTACGATTAAAGTATTCAAAGAAAAGTGCATCAAATTCTTTCATAGAAAAATTGAGAACTTTTTTCTTATTACTTTTATAAATGCTATCCTGAATTAATTGATCGTCGACAGACAGTTTTTTAACTTGCGCATAAGTGGTATCGTTGATTAAAGTAATCAAAGAAATAAATAATACGATTTGTAAAAGTCTGTGCATTGACGGGCTTTGCTAAAAGGTTTGTAGGTGCAAAATTACAAAAAAATATATGGATTTACTATTGTTGTTACTTGGTTTTATATGCATGATCGTCGGTATTTTTGGTAGTTTTCTGCCTGTCTTGCCCGGCTTATCCAGTTGTTGGGTAGGATTGTTATTGTTGTATATGACAAAAGCAGTCGAAAATAATTATTGGGTTCTTGGTATTACGCTTGTAATCACGATAATAATTACGGTACTGGATTATGTCATTCCGGCAAAAGGAACCAAAAAATTTGGCGGAAGTTCGTACGGAATTTGGGGAACCAATATTGGTTTAATCGTTGGTATTTTTGCTCCAATACCATTTGGAGTTATTATTGGTCCGTTTGTGGGGGCCTTTGTTGGTGAAATAATTTATGATTCTAAAAATCATAAACGGGCACTAAAAGCAGCAACGGGATCATTACTTGGTTTTTTAGCCTCTAGTTTTATTAATTTTATGTTTTGTATTATATTTCTAGGTATATTTTTGAGTGTAACATGGGAATATCGAAACCTTTTGTTTTAATTATGTAACATTTATTAAGCTTTTTTCTTATTTTTTGATTTTTTAGTGAATATTTACAAAAAAATAATTTCACTTTGATTTGATAACTAAAGGGTTATGTTTACTGACACGAGCAGTTTTTTTTGTTTAACAACTGTTAATCGATGGCTCACGTATTTAACTTATTTTTTGGAAATGTTAAAATATTTTATATTTTTATCCTGATAAACGATAAAAAGCCTCACTTTATCGGTTATTTTGAATAGATTTAAATAACATTTTAAACCATTTAAGTATGACTCCAAACCTACAAATTGAACTTAGACGTTTTATTTCTTCTAATGTTGTTTCAAAGTTAAACAAGTTTTATTTTGAAAATGATGCACTTTTAATAAAGGGAATTGATGTTTCGATAGGTACAGTTTTAATGGGTTTGTACAATAGGGCCGAGGAATCGGATTTTTGTCAGGGAGTCGTCTCGCAAATACAAGAAGATTCAACCTTTTATCAGGAAGTCGATTTTGCATCAGGACGCATTTTATCAGTAGATGATTGTTATCGCTTAGAAGGAAACGATTTACTGAAAGAAATTTTCAACAATAAAAAAGGACGAATTTCGGAAATGATTTCCAACGAAGTTGGTATCAAAAGCGAAACAGCCAGAGAGATTCTAAACTTTTCAGCCTTATTAGTTGCTTCATATCTTAAAAACAATCTTCAATTGTTAGACAGTCTAAAATTACTTCTGGACGATCAAAAAAGAGATATCTTAAACAGTATTCCTCCCGGTATCAAAATTATCCTTGGTTTCTCCTGTTACGAATCAGTCGAAGAAAAAAACCAATCCATCGGAAGATCTATTTTTACCCTTTTCGGACATAACTTTTTCAGTTTCTAGAATAAAAAAAATCCCATCTTACAAAGTAAAACAGGATTTATATTCAAATCAATTTTTGAAGCGTTTCTTAAACGTTTTTCAAATTGATAATTTCTTGATCTGTCAAAAAACGCCAGTTACCTCTAGGTAAATTCTTTTTGGTCAAACCAGCAAAAGATACACGGTCAATACGTAAAACATCATATTCAAAGTGTTCGAATATAGCGCGAACCACTTTTACATTTGATGAACGCAGCTTAAGACCTACTTCGCTTTTTGCTTCTTTCTCGATATAACTTACTTCTTCAACAAATACTCTGTGTCCGTCAAGAACCAAGCCTTTGCTTATTTTTTCTAAATCCTCAAATTTCAAGTTTTTATCTAGAGAAACCTGATAAATTTTAGATGATTTCTGACTCGGTAAAGTAAATTTACGAATCATATCTGTATCATTAGTAAACAACAATAAACCCGTTGTGTTTTTGTCCATTCTGCCAATCGGAGCAATTTTTGCCGTTGTAGAACCACGAACAAGTTCCAGAACGTTACGGTATTCCTGACCTTCGTCAAGAGCAGTTGTAAAGTTTTTAGGTTTGTTCAACAAGATGTATTCTTTCTTTTCAGGAGTCAAAATAGCACCGTCAAAATTAATAACATCATTCAATTTTACTAAATAACCCATTTCAGTAACCGGTACGCCATTTACTTTTACGTTTCCGGACTGAATGTATATATCAGCATCACGACGCGAACAAACACCAGAATTAGAGATGTATTTGTTCAAACGAATTTCGTCTGCAGCTTTTTGTCTTTTTGGAGCCTGATTCTGTTTTTTGATTTTTTCAGCCTTTTCTTCTTCGGCAGCCTTAACAGCAGGTTTCACTTTTTTTGGCCCTTGGGCGCGCTTCGCCATAGGAGGTTTTGGCTTGTTAGAGTTTGGTCTAGAGCTATTTGGCCTAGAACCACCTCTTTTATTATTGCCTTCCTTATTGTTCATAAATTCTGTAATTTGTGCAAAGATAGTTTATTCTTGCTAAATAATCCTAAGTTCATTGTTCTTAGATTAATAGCTATTATTTTTTAGGGTTGCAGTAGCAGTACAATTGGCTTTTTTTCAGGCATGTTGTCCCGCTTTTCATTTCAATCTTTTATTTTTTTAAAGGAAAAAAATAAAAGGATTTCCACTGCAATCGGGGCTATTTTCAGACAATTCGCTTTTTTTAGACAGGCTTTACCACAGAGATGCACAAAGGTTTCACAAAGATTCACGGAGTTTTTTAAGCTTTGCGCAACTCTGTGCAACCTTTGTGTATCTCTGTGGTATAATTCTTTAAACAAAAAACTCAGTAAAAATCCGTGTCATCCGAGAGCTGTCAGTCTAAGGATGTAAAAGCAAGTTCTTCCCGTGCCATAAAACGCTAGGATTAATCAAAACAATACAGCAAACCCCAGAAACAATCAGGAATTTCAATACATTATGCAAAAGCAGAAACTGTCCTTTCGAATTCGATTTCCATAAATAAATCAGGAAAAACAATAAAAAAGCAAAACAGATATAAAAGTAAATATCCATATAGCCCACATCATAAATGTTGATCAGGATATATACCGGAATTACGGTTAGAAATGTTAGAACTGTAATAATTTGTTTAGAAACCGTTTCGTTATAAATGATCGGAATGGTTCGGTAGTTGTTTACCAAATCGCCTTTTAGATTCTCTAGATCTTTTATCATTTCGCGAATAAGCAATAATAAAAATAAGAAAACCGCATGTGCCGAAATCACCATAAAATGACTCATATGATCTTCGATTTCTTCAAACGAAACCTTATTGTAGAAATATAGCAGAATGGCAAAAAAAGGCAGAACAGCCAAAAATGCCGCTGTCAAATTACCAACAATTGGATATTTTTTTATTTTATGAGAGTAAAACCAAATCAGGAAAATATATGCCGAAAAGAACAAAAAGGCTCGCCAGGAAACAATTAAAGCCATCAGAACCGCAATAAAATTAAGCGTAAAATAAACCGAAAGCTTAGTCTTCTGACTCACCAATCGATCCAGCATCGATTTGTTTGGGCGATTAATTAAATCCTTCTGGCTGTCATAGAAATTATTAATAATATATCCCGAAGCAATTGTAATTGCCGAAGCAAAAACGATTAAGAATAAATTAAAATCAAGTAAAATATCGAGTGCTCTTTTTTCCGGAGCCAATATAAAAATCGCAGATAAATATTGTGCTAAAACAATAATAGGAATGTTGTAACCTCTCACTACTGAGAACAAACTAACAATTTTCATTACTAAAAGTTTATGCTGTCTGCTTAACATTTTTTAAAGTTAGTTTGTGATTTTAATTTAAGGCTTGTTTTTAATTTAAAGAAGGTAGTTTAAAAATATTAAAGTTTATCCTTTAACAGTGCTTTCGAACCAAAACCTAATTTCCGAATGCAAGCTAAGGCTTCTTTTTGAGAAATGTTAACTTCTTTGATGTCTTTTTTTTCTACAAAACAAACAGAGCCGCTCCATGGGTTTGGTGCATCGGGAACAAAGACTGCAAAATTGTTATCGTTTATTTGCTCTATCAAAAAAGCAAATTGCGTTCCTGCATCTGTTGGAACCAGAACGACCTTTAAGTTTTCATTAGATTCCATACCCATAATATTTTCGTTCGTTTTCTTTATGAACGAATAACCGGGAATGAAACTCAAAATTCCGTTTTCGAGTTTTTGAATCAATTTCTTTGCATAAGCTGTTCTGGCAATTAAACCAGCAGTAATACAAATAATGAAAATGATTATTATGGCTACAATCTCCTCAATTGCCAATCCTAAAATCTTCACTTTTGGGAAATGACTTATTATGGGAAGCGTAATTTTCTGAATGATATGATATCCTTTTTCCAGAATAATCAATAACAAAACAATGGGTGCTAAAAACAGAATTCCGCCTAAAAAAGTTGCTTTGATAATCTTTAAAATGCTTTTCATATTAAATAACTTTTAGGGTGATAATTTCTAGAAAAGGATATTCAATAAGCCGGATTTTTTTAAAGAAGTGTAAATTTAGAATTGGTAAACAACTTCTAATTTATAATCTTTTAAAGATACTTTAGCACGTTCTAAATCTTCAGTAAAACCAAGAATATAACCACCTCCGCCAGAACCACAAAGTTTTAAATAATAATCGTTTGTGTCGATTCCGTTTTGCCAGATTCCGTGAAATTGTTCCGGGATCATTGGTTTAAAGTTGTTTAAAACGACTTTTGATAGCTTTTTAGTATTGGTAAACAACGATTTCATGTCGCCATGCAAAAAGTTTTCTACGCAGGCATCAGTATATTTTACAAATTGGTTTTTAAGCATTGCACGGAAACCTTTGTCTTTTAGGTTTTCCATAAAAATGTTGACCATAGGAGCTGTTTCGCCTACAATTCCAGAATCTAATAAAAAGACAGCACCTTTTCCGTCAAAACTTTGAGTCGGAATACCGGTTGCTTCAATATTATCTTTAGAATTAATTAAAATCGGAATACTCAAATAACTGTTTAAAGGATCTAAACCAGAACTTTTTCCGTGGAAAAAACTCTCCATTTGAGCAAAAATATTTTTTAGTTGTAACAGTTTTTCGCGAGTTAAATTCTCTAAAACTGTTATTTTGTGTGTAGCATATTTATCGTAAATAGCAGCAACAAGAGCACCACTGCTACCAACTCCGTATCCTTGAGGGATACTTGAGTCAAAATACATTCCGGTTTCGACATCATTTTTTAAACTTACCAAATCAAAAGCAACCAATTCCGGTTGTTCTGTTTGTAAAGTTTCAAGATAAGTTGCAAAACGTTGTAAACTTGCATTTGATGCTATTGCTTCTGCCGAAGGATCTTCGATTTTCTTCAATGCACCATTGTAAAAATTATAAGGAATAGAAAGTCCTTTAGAGTCGCGGATGATTCCGTATTCTCCAAAGAGTAATATTTTTGAGTAAAATAATGGTCCTTTCATGTTTATTTAATGTCTTTCTTTATGTTATTTGGGTCTTGTCGTGTGTCAAAAATGGTATGAATTCTAATTTCATTTGAACCAAAACTATACAAGAGGCTCGATTGTTTTGTTACAACACATTTTCGATATTTTTTATTTACTGATGATTTAGGAAAAATTTCAGGATTCATACTTATTATTGAAATTGCTTTTTTTAATTTCAATAGAAACATTTCTTTAGATTTTTTCGACCATCTGGCTTCAATAAAATTTAAAACATCATCTAAATTTTCTTCAGCCTTTTTTGAAATATTTACTTTAAGATTCACTATCTGTATTTTTGCATCACCTCTTCAAAGCTTTTAAATTCTCCTCTTTCAAATTCTAATTCGCTTTGAGCAACATCTTCTTTCTGGGCTTCAGTCAAATCGTCCCACCAATCTTTTTTCTCTTTTCTTAGCAATTTTGCAACAGCCATGATGATTGAAGGATCATTAGTCTCTTTCAACATATTTATTGCATCAAGTTTCTCTAATTGAATGTCCATAACCTAAAAATTTTAACTAAAGATACGTAAAATTATAATGCAATTGCACCTTCTCCAATTTGGTCGCAAATGTACTGACGATTCTGACAAAATACAACTAATTCGTCCTTAATAAATTGTAATACTTTCTCGCTAACGTTTTCGGGATAAAGGACATGTACATTTGCACCGGCATCAAGTGTAAAACAAACCGGAATTTGGGTTTCATTTCTGAATTTCCAAATCGCATTTATGATCTGCAAAGTGTTTGGTTTCATCAAAATAAAATACGGCATCGATGTCATCATCATAGCATGCAAAGTCAAGGCTTCACTTTCGACCACTTTGATAAACTCATCTAAATTTCCACTTTCAAAAATGGCAATTAATTGATCCAGATTTTCATGTGCCTGCGCAAAACGTCTTTCGGCATAAGGATGATTGTGCATTAAATCATGTCCTACAGTACTCGAAACTTGTTTTTCGCCTTTATCAACCAATAAAATAGTGTCCTGATAGTTCTTAAAATTTTCATGAATAGTATACGGAAATTCAACTCCGTATAAATCAGAACTTCCTTCAATATTCGCCTGATTTCCCCATGCAACAACATTTCCTTTTACACTTCGGCAAGCACTTCCGGAACCTAAACGGGCTAAAAATGATGCTTTTTGATAAAAGTATTCATCCGTCATTTCCGGATTTAAAGCTTTTTCTAAACTCATAAAATTCATTGCCAAAGCTGCCATTCCAGATGCCGAAGAAGCAATTCCCGAACTGTGCGGAAATGTATTCTGAGTATCAATCGTAAAATGATAGTCTTTCAAAAACGGTAAATACACTTCAATTCGTTCTAAAAACTTCTGAATTTTAGGTTTGAAATCTTCTTTTGGCTTTCCTTCAAAAAGTAGATCAAATGAAAAATTGTTTGTCGTGTTGAGCGAAGTCGAAGCATTTCTTCTTTCAAATCCCACTTTAGTAATCGTCTTGCAATTATTAAGCGTAAAACTCACGGATGGATTCGCCGGAATTTGATTGTCTTTTTTCCCCCAATATTTTACTAATGCAATATTGCTTGGAGCGCTCCATTCAAAACTTCCGTTTTCGATCGTCGAAGTATATTTTTTAGGAATAAAATCAGTTGCTGTAACCATGAAATATAAAATTTTGGCAAAGATAGTTTTTAAATATTTTTACCATATAAGTTATATAAGAAATTATAAGTTTGGCTTTGATTAAAATGAACTTATATGGTTTAAACTTTCTTTTTAACTATTTTTGGCTAAAATTTGAATAGAATGAAATTAAACAAGATCACCAAAATCGTCGTAGCATTAATAATTTGTTTAATGGTTGGGTATTCTGCAAGCATAGTGACCAGGCCAAGTGTTGAAACGTGGTATCCAACAATTATAAAACCAAGTTTTAATCCGCCCAATTGGATTTTTATGCCCGTTTGGACATTGCTTTATATTTTAATGGCAGTCGCAGCAGGATTGGTTTGGGATAAAATAAAGGAACAAAACCAGGAAGTAAAAGTTGCCTTAGGTTTCTTTTTGATTCAATTGACATTGAATGCTATTTGGTCGTATATATTTTTCGGGTTAAAAAATCCCATGTTGGCTTTGATCGAAATTGCATTATTATGGTTAATGATTTACGAAACGTATTTAAAGTTTACCAAAATCAACAAGACTGCGGGTTATTTACTGATTCCCTATATGGCTTGGGTTGCTTTTGCCGGAATACTGAATGCTAGTATTTGGTGGTTGAACAGATAAAAATTTTAATTTTTAGTTTCTGCTTTTACTTTCTTAAACATTTCATTTTTAGCATACAAAAAATCCATAGTAGTTAAAATATTATTGTTTTCTATTAGGTTTTTAGATCTTGGATCAGCGTCGCAGAAATCAATAAAAAGATCTTTTTCTTCAGGTTTTAATTTTAAATCGTTAGTAAAGAAAGAGGAAGGAATAGAGGCCGCTACGAGTTTCTTAAAGCTACTATCCTCAGTTTTTTTCTTGAGTTCTTCTTTCTTGTCATTTTTAAATAGATTAAAAACTCCTTTTCCCATTCGGGAAAAGTCCATGCCATTTGGAATAGTTCCGTCGTAAACACCTGTGTATTTTTGTAAAGAAGCGGCGTCTTTTTCGAATTTTACTTTATCCAGATCTTGTTGGGAAATTTTAAATGGCTCAAGTTTCATGTTGGTTACTATAACTTCATCTAATTCTTCAGGTCTTGGAATCATGTTGACAATAATATTATTTTTATCAATGTTGTCCTGGGATATTTTTAATCTTGTAAAAAAGTGATTTTTATGAAAGAAAAGCAAGCTATCCTTAGGTCTAACCAAAATTGAAAAGTCTCCTAAATAATCGGTTGTTGTACTGGTTTTGGCTGTTTTATTGATAACTTCTACTTTTTTGAGAGGGAAATTATTAGATAATACTTTTCCCTGGATTAACTTTTCTGTTTGAGAAATAGAAAGCTGATACGTTAAAAAAGAAATTATAGTGAGCAATTTTACTTTCATGAATGAACTTTAGTTTTTAATTCCTGTATTTAACTTTTTAAACTCTTCATTTTTAGCATATAGAAAGTCTATCAATTCCAAATCATTTGATTTTTCTAAAAGTGTTTTAGATTTTGGATCGGCGTTACAAAAGTTTAAGAAAATTTCTTTTTCTTCGGGTTTTATATTTAAATTTTTGATGAAAAAATCTGGAGGACAAGAAGCGATGGCAAGTTTCTTAAAATGATCTTCACGTGGCTCAATCTTTTTCTTCGGTTTGTCAAAAATAGGGTAAATAATATTTATAGCATTTTTAATTTTACCATCATAAACAGTAACCTTGTTAGTAACATCATCAAATTGCTTGCGAATTTTGATTTTATTTATTTCTTCTCTATCATTGGCGATTTTTTTAATTTCAGTTTTTTTAAAAACAGATCTGGAAACTACTACATTCTCCAATTCTTCGGCTTTTTGAGTCATCTCCACAATGAGATAGCTTTTTTCCAGATCTTTCACAGTTAGCTTCAATCTTGTAAATAAATAATCCTTTGAAAAAAACAATAGACTGTCCTGCTCTTTTGCTAAAATAGAAAACTCTCCCAATTCATTTGTTCTCGTGCTTGTTTTGGCTGTTTTGTTGATAACCTCAACTTTATTAAGCGGATAATTGTTAGAAATAACTTTTCCATAAAGTAGTTTTTCTGTTTGAGAAATAGAAAGCTGGTACGTTAAAAAAGAAATTGTGGTAAGCAGTTTTACTTTCATTTGAAAAGTTTTTTTAATCTTTTTTAATTTTTAAGTTCCGTTTTCAGTTTCTGGAATTCTATATTTTTAGCATATAAAAAATCCATTGTTGTTAGGATATTGTTGTGATCTAAAATCATTTTCGATTTAGGATCAGCATCGCATAGTTCTAGAAATAATTCTTTTTCTTCTGGTTTAAGTTTTAAATCTTTAGTAAAAAAATCTTCTGGAATTGAAGCTGCTAATTTTTTAAAATCAACTTTAGAAACTTTCTTTTTGGGTGTATCTTTTTCTTTTTTAAATAAATCAGCAATAAAGCCGCCTACTGCAATAAAATTCATACCATTTACAATACTTCCGTCGTAAACTCCAGTATATTTATGCAAAGAAGCAGAAGGGAATACAGTAGAGCCTACACCCGCGGCACCAACATGGGGAAATTTGATGTTTGTAATTACAACTTCCTCTAATTCTTCGGGTTTTAAAATCAGATTTACAACAAGATCATTCTTGTTAAGGTCTGTTTGAGTAAGTTTTATTCTTTTGAAGAAATAATCTTTCGAGAAAAATATCAAACTGTCTTTAGCATTAACTAAAATGGAGAATTCTCCCAATTCATTAGTGGTGGTGCTTGTTTTAGACGTTTTATTGATTACTTCTACATTTTTAAGCGCAAACGTTTCAGATAAAACTTTGCCCTTTAATAGTTTTTCTGTTTGAGAAATAGAAAACTGATAGGTTAAAAAAGAAATTGTAGTGAGTAATTTTACTTTCATCTATTGGTATTTAGCTGAGCGTAAAATTATTAGAATTGTCTTAACGAAAACTTATCGAATCTGTAAATTCTTGTTAATTCGGATTTTTGTAGTTGGCAGTCGCAGTCGCAGTCTCAGTTTTCAGTTTCAGTCTCAGTGTGAAAACTGTAACTGAAACCAGATACTTTTTATAAAATTTCAATTAATTCTGAAGCATTATTGATTACTATTTTTGCTCCGCTTGCTATCAATTCATCTTTTGTTCGATAACCCCAGGAAACCCCAACAGGAAACATATTTGCATTTTGGGCAGTCTGCATATCAATATCAGAATCTCCTATAAAAATGATTTCTTCGGGTTTAAAATTCCATTTTTTACTGATTTCTAAAGCTTCAAACGGATTCGGTTTTTTAAGTTCTTCGGTACTCAAACCAATTGCAGCTTCAAAATAATCAGGGAATATTTCTGCTGCTATTTTTTTGGTCAATTCATCGGCTTTGTTTGAAAATACAGCTAGTTTAATGTTTCGTGAGACTAACTGATCTAATAATTCAATAATGCCTTCGTAGGGTTTTGTCTTCAATGTGCAAACCTCACGATATTCGTTGATCATGCAATCAAAACAGATTTCGATTTGTTCGTCTGAATTATTTGTTGCGGGAAGTGCTTTGCTAACCAAATTTCGTAAACCGCTTCCAATAAAATATTGATAAGTTTCGTAAGTATGAGTGGGATAATTTAGACCTGTAAGAACGGTATTCATTGCATCTGAAATGTCTTCTAATGAGTTTACTAACGTTCCGTCTAAATCAAAAATAATTCCTTTAAATTTCATTGTATTATATATTATTGGCTAAAATAAACCCGCTTGTCCAGGCATTTTGGAAATTGAAACCTCCCGTTATGGCATCGATATTAACGATTTCTCCGGCAAAATAAAGGTTTTGATGCAATTTGCTTTCCATGGTTTTAAAATTGATTTCTTTTAAATCGATTCCGCCTGCAGTTACAAATTCTTCTTTGAAAGTACTTTTTCCGTTTACTTTAAATTCGGCTTTTGTAAGTTGAGAAGTTAAATTTTGCAATTGAATTTTAGATAAATCGGCCCATTTTGTTTCCGCTTCGATTCCTGATGCTAAAACCAGACTTTCCCACAAACGATTCGGGAATTCGAAAGGTGATTTTTTAGAAACGGCTTTTTTAGCATGTTCCTGTTTTAAGTCTTTCAGGATTTTCTCGGCATCTTCAGGATCAACATCATTTAACCAATTTACATAGATTGTAAACTGATAATTTTTATCGAATAAAGTACGAGCTCCCCATGCCGAAAGTTTCAAAATTGCAGGACCGCTCATTCCCCAATGCGTGATCAATAAAGGTCCGGTCGATTCGAGTTTGGTATCTTTTACGTTTACGGTAACTTGTGCAGCAACGCCTGGTAATTCTTTTATACGGGAATCTTTGATGTTGAAAGTAAATAGGGAAGGGACAGGACTCACAATGGCGTGTCCTTGTGTTTGTAACATTTCCCAAATTTTCGGGTTACTTCCTGTTGCCAGAACTAATTTTTCGGTAGCGTAATTTTCATCCTGAGTATCAATTTTCCAATGATTTTCAGCGTTAAAAATCGATTGTACACTTTGTCCCGTCAGGACTTTAATACCTAATTTTCCGGTTGCTTCTAAGAAACAATCTATTATGGTTTGAGAAGAATTTGAGACTGGGAACATTCTGCCATCGTCTTCGATTTTAAGTTCTACTCCATGTTTTTCGAACCATTCGATAGTATCTCCCGAACAAAATTGATGGAAAGGTCCACGAAGTTCTTTCTCTCCACGCGGATAAAATTTGACCAATTCATTCGGTTCAAAACAAGCGTGGGTTACATTACATCTTCCGCCGCCGGAAACACGGACTTTAGAAAGTACTTCTTTTCCTCTTTCTAAAATGGCAATTTTTAGTTTCGGATTTTTCTCTGCAATATTAATTGCTGTAAAAAAACCTGCAGCGCCTCCGCCAACAATTATTATGTCGAAATTTTTGATCATATTTTATTTTTTTACCACTGATTTTTTTGCCACGAATTGCACGAATTAGCGCAAATTTTAAATGTTGTGGTTTTTTCTTTTTTTGCCACAGATTTCACAGATTAAAAGGATTGGAAAATCTGTGAAATCTGTGGCATTCTTTTAATTATAATCTATCCGGAAAATCACTGATGATTCCGTCTACATTATAGCTTTTTATTCTTTGAATGTCTTCTTCTTTGTCAACTGTCCAGGGTAAAACAAGAAATCCTTTTTCTTGTATTTGTTTTACGTTTTCAGTATTCAATAACTGATAATCGGGATTAATGGCTTCTGCTTGTATTAATTCGGCGAAAGCCAAAGCTTTATCTATATCTTCTTCGGTTAAAACTCCAATTGCAATATTTGAATTTAGATTTGATGTTTCTTGTAGCATATTCCATTCAAAACTAGAAACGATGAAATGACCGTAATTCCAGTTTTTATCAGCAATATATTCTTCGATTAAGGCAACAACTTTATCAGCAGTTCCTAAACCTTTTAATTCGATATTGATAAGGCATTTTTTGTTTACCAAATCAAAGACTTCGTTTAAAGTGGGTATTTGATATTCTCCATCAATTAAAAACGTCTTTAATTCAGCTAAAGAAAAACTGTTTAGCAAACCTTTGCCGTTGGTCGTTCTGTCGATGGTTTCATCGTGAATGACTATAATATGTCCGTCAGAACTAAGGTGAACATCGAGTTCGATTCCGTCAGCATTTAGGTTTAATGCTTTTTGAAAAGACTTTAGCGTATTTTCAGGTTCGTATCCTTTGGCACCGCGATGAGCTATTTTTAGCATATATGGAGAGTTTAACCGTTTAACCGCAAAGGTCGCAAAGTTTTACGCAAAGGTCGCAAGGATTAGAAAAAAAGTTAGCTAGAGATTAAAATGATTTTTTGTTTCACGCAGATTTTGCAGATAAAGCAGATTTTTTTTAGAATATATTTATAAATAATCTGTAGGTATAGATTTTTTAATCTGCCTTATCTGCAAAATCTGCGGGAGAAAGATTTTTACAAACTTAATCACTGTAGTAAGAATTAGAAAAAAAGTTAGCCACAGATTAAAAAGATTAGCGCAGATTTTTAAAATCATTTTAATCGTTTTAATCTGTGGCTAAAAAACCTTGCGACCTTTGCGTATGTCTTAGCGTTCGTTGCGGTTAAGCAATTTCCAATAAAACAAGTCCAAATTCAGAATGTACAAATGCTTTTCCGTCCTGAACTTCTGTTTCTTCACCAGAAAAAGTATCTCGTAGTTTAGTTCCATCCTGAAAAATAGATGCTACAGGAAGTTCTTTTAGACCAACGCCAAGATCTAAACCAATTACAACCTGATCGGTATAATTTCCATTTGTATAACTTCTGGAGAAAATATATGGTTTTGCTGAAATCATGTTGTGTATTCCTGCGCCAACTGCGGGATGATTTCTGCGAAATTGCCCTAGTTTTTGCCAATGCCAGAGTATTCTTTGTGTTTCAGGATTGTTTTGAATATCATCCCAGTTCATGAAAGATCGCAAAGTAGCATCGCCTTGTGTGCCTTCTATAATTAGAGCACGACCAGATTCGTCACCATAATACACCTGAGACATTCCGGGAGAAAGCAATAATTTGGTTCCGGATTCGAAAGTTCGGTTACGATGTGCATCAAATGGATCTGGATCATCGTGCGACGATACATAATTAAGAACGCTATAACCTTTTAATTCATTTTGAAGTTTGGCTGAATATTTCGAAAATATGGCTTCATAATCGTTTTGAGCATCGAGTTTAAACTCAAAATTGATCATGCTGTTGAAACCATGTTCAAAATAATTTACTTTTCGATCTCCAAAATCATAATCTTGTCCACTGCTGATTTCATAGCCGTAAACTTCTGCAATAGTATAAAATGGGATTTGATCTAAAACCTGTAAGGGATGGTGTTTTTTCCAGGTTTCAAAAGCATAATCACATTCTTTTTTAAAATCGAGCCAAACAATTTCTTCAGTGTGTTTTACAGTATCACATCTGTAACCGTCAATTCCAAATTCCAGAATATAATCGGTTAACCATTTTATAATGTAATATTTGGGCGTTCGGGGATAGCTGGTTCTTCTGAAAAATTCATTTATTGAAGCAATTTCTTTTTCATAGCGGCCTTCTTTGTTCCATTTTTCGATTAAAAAAAAGGGTATTGGTACTTCCTGATCACTTTCGGTTCTCACATCCGGCAGATTATCTACTAAGGTACACATTGTAGTATTTTCGAATGATTTGTAATCACAAACAACGCCTGTTCTTACCCAGTCTTCCGGCCACATAGGATCTTCGGGAGTAACAGGGCCTGTATGATTGATAACACCGTCAAGCATGATTCTGATGCCTTTTTCGTGTGCTTTTTTGACTAAATTAGCGAGATCTTCTTTTGTGCCAAAGTTAGGATCTAAAGAGGTCCAGTCTCTTGCCCAATAACCGTGATAGCCATAACTAAGTCCGGTTCCTTCGTCGACGCCATCGTGAATTTGCTCTACAATTGGCGTAAGCCAAATAACATTTATTCCTAATTCATTAAAGTAACCTTCGTCTATTTTTTTGATAATTCCGATAAGATCTCCGCCTTCAAAACCACGTAATTTTCCGGGAGTTTTGGTTCGGTTAAAGTTTAAATCGTTAGAAGTATCTCCGTTATAAAAACGATCGGTAAGTAAAAAGTAAACATTTGCTCCTTCCCAAACGAAAGGAACTTTCAAAGTATTGTCATTATCCATTGCAACTGATTTAAGTCAGAATATTAAAGATAAAAAAAGGAAAGCTTATTTTTTGGATTATTTCAAATTTAACATGTATTTGTAATTTGTAGGAGGAAATTTCGCCACGAATTCACGAATTATTGTTTTATAGTGTTGTGAATTCTGTGTGTAAATTTTTAACACATAGAAACATAGGTTTTTATTCTTTCGATTTAGATCAAAATAAATGACAAGTCATTTAAACATAGCTATTAGGTAAAAAAAACGCCACGAGTTCACGAATTATTGTTTAATAAAATTCGTGAATTCATGGCGGAAAAAAAATAATAGCCACAGATTAAATGATTAACGCAGATTTAAAAAAATCATTTTAATCTTTTAATCTGTGGCTAAAAAACTTTGCTTGCAATAGCTTATTCCAATTCTAAAACAACAGCTGATTTTGGTTCTAAACTAATTTCAGAAGCTAAATCGAATATTTTTCCAGTCAAAACATCTTTACCGGATTTAAAGTTTTTGATGTTTTCTTTAAAACGATTTGTTTTGATGGTTTGTGCTGTAGCGTTGTTATTGAAAACGACCATTACTGTTTTAGCATCGGTATATCTAAAATAAACATACGTGTTGTTTTCCGGAATATAGTGTGTCATTTTTCCGAAATGAACGGCCTCATTCGATTTTCTCCAATTGAATAATTTAGAGGTAAAATCAAAGTATTTGGCCTGATCAGCGGTTCGTCCTGTTGCGGTAAACGCGTTGTTTTTATCACCAGCCCATCCACCAGGAAAATCCTGACGAATGTCTGCGTCGCCACCTTTGCCTTTGTCGCCGCCCATTCCAATTTCTGAACCATAATACAATTGCGGAATTCCGCGAACTGTAGCCAATAAAGTCATGGCCAGTTTGTATTTTGGAAAATCGTATTTAAGCTTCTCATTCATACGATCTGTGTCATGATTTTCGGCAAAAACCAAAATATTATTTGGGTTTGGATATAAAAAATCCATTGCAAAATTGTTGTAGAATTTAATCATTCCGTTGTCCCAGCTTGGTTGATCTTCGCTGAAAGCAGATGTAACCTGACTTTGAAGTGTAAAATCCATTACACTTGGTAAATTCGAATTGTAATTTTCAATCGCGCCAATTTTACTGTCTTTTTGCCAATACGCTAAATTCGCCTGATTGTGCATCCAGATCTCACCCACAATATTAAAATTCGGGTATTCATTTGTAATTGATTTTGCCCAATTTGCCATAGCAGTTTGATCAGAATAATTATAAGTATCTACTCTAAATCCGTCAAGATCTGCATATTCAATCCACCAGATAGCATTTTGAGTTAAGTATTTTGCTACCAAAGGATTTCTTAGGTTTAAATCCGGCATAGAAGGAACAAACCATCCATCGACACAAACTTCCTGATCTACTTTTGAAGCGTGAATATCAGTAATAACTTCACGACGGTGATGTGTTTGTGTGAAAGTTTCAAATTGATTGAACCAGGTTTTAGTTGGCATATCTTTAATCATCCAATGCGTGATTCCCCAGTGATTGGTCACATAATCCATAACCAGTTTCATGTCTTTTTTGTGCATTTCGGCAGCCAAACGAACGTAATCTTCATTGGTTCCGTAACGAGGATCTATTTTGTAAACATCAGATTGTCCGTAAGTATGATACGAATGTTGTTTGTCGTTGTCTTCGCATAAAGGCGTATTCCAGATTGTGGTTGCACCAAGAGAAGAAATATAATCTAGGTTTTTGATAATTCCTTCGATATCTCCACCGTGACGACCGCTTGGATCCTGACGATTTCCTTTTTCTGTTAGAGCAGCATTGCTGTCATTTTTCGGATTTCCGTTAGCAAAACGATCCGGCATAATCAAATACATCATATCCGATGCATCGTAACTTTTTCTATTTGCCGAATTTGCTCTTCTTTCTTTAAGCGAATATTTCTGCGTAAAAGCAACTTTATTTTTGGTTTTGAAAGAGAAAACCAATTCAGAAGCTTTTAAGTTTTGAGTATCAATTGTAACAAAAAGGTAGTTTGGATTTTCTGTTTTCTCTACATTTTTAATCACCACATTGTTTGAAACCGAAGCTTCATATTGTGCAATGTTTTTTCCGTAGAACATGATTTGTAGTTCCGGTTTTTTCATTCCTGCGTACCAAAATGGCGGCTCTACTTTCTGAATTTGCGCTTTCGCGGAAGCGGAAAACAATAAAACAAATAGTATTATTTTATATAGAAAATGGGTTGTTTGGATTCTTGTTTTTTGGATGTTCATAATCTAATGTGTATTAAATACCTAACAGGATTAAAAAACCTGTTAGGATATTGTGAGGTTTCCTAACAGGTCTCGAAGATCTTTTAGGTATTATTTAATCTTAAAAAAAAGACAAGTAATTCTCAGTAAAATTACTTGTCTTTAAAAAATTATTTGGTTTCGATAATGCTAATAGCATAACCTCCGCCTGGAGCAGATAACTGCGATAATTTTGATTTGTTTGTTACAGCAATTTTCTTGATAGTATAAGCTTGCGGATTTGTTTTGTAATGTGCATCTTTTGCATCAGCATAAATTGTAGCCGTATATTTTTTACCTTTTTCAAGGAAACTGAAATCGATGTTTGATGTACGGGCAGTTTCTCCGTTTACGTTTCCTACGAACCAGTTGTTTGTTCCTTTTGCTTTACGGGCAACAGTGATAAAATCGCCTGGTTCAGCCTCGATATATTTACTTTCTGACCAATCTACAGCAACATCTTTAATGAATTGGAATGCATCCGGAAAACGGTTGTAGTTCTCAGGAGTATCTGCCGCCATTTGCAACGGGCTGTACATGGTAACGTATAGTGCCAATTGGTTTGCAATGGTACTGTTTACATGCGATTTGTTGTCAGGATTCATTTTACTGATATCCATTTCGAAGATTCCAGGAGTGTAATCCATTGGTCCGCCAATTAAACGAGTAAATGGTAAAACGGTAACGTGATTTGGTTTAGAACCTCCAAAAGCCTGGTATTCTGTTCCTCTTGCAGACTCGTTTCCAATTAAGTTAGGATATGTTCTCGCAATTCCTGTAGGGCGAACTGCTTCGTGAGCATTTACCATAATTTTATAATCAGCTGCTTTTTCGATTGCGTATTGATAGTGATTTACAATCCATTGATTGTAATGGTTTTCCCCGCGAGGTAAAATATCTCCAACATAACCGCTTTTTACAGCATCATATCCGTTGTCATTCATGAATTTATAAGCAGCATCGATGTGACGCTCGTAGTTACGAACAGAACCTGAAGTTTCGTGGTGCATGATCATTTTTACACCTTTAGATTTTGCATATTCGTGTAAACCTTTTACATCAAAATCAGGATAAGGCGTTACGAAATCAAAAACATAATCTTTTGAGTGACCAAACCAGTCTTCCCAGCCTTCGTTCCATCCTTCAACCAAAACAGCATCGAAACCATTTGCAGCAGCAAAATCAATGTATTTTTTTACGTTGGCATTATTTGCTCCGTGAGTTCCGTTTGGTTTTGCTTTAGAAAAATCAGAAACACCCAATTGAACTGTTGGAAAATCGTTTGTGTATGACCAAGAGCTTTTTCCTGTAATCATTTCCCACCAAACACCAATGTATTTTACAGGTTTAATCCATGACGTATTCTCAATTTTAGACGGATCGTTTAAGTTATAAGTCATTTTTGAAGCTAAGATTTCTCTAGCGTCATCGCTTACCATAATCGTTCTCCAAGGCGAGTGACTTGGCGCTTGCATATAACCTTTGTCGCCTTTTGCATCCGGAGTTAACCAAGAAGTAAAAGTCATGGTTTTATCATCAAGATTCAAGTGCATACAAGAATAGTTGATCAAAGCTGCTTCGTGCAAGTTGATGTATAAACCATCATTTGTTTTCAACATTAAAGCAGTCTGAACTCCTGTTGGAGAAAAAGATTTTTGCGAAACATTTGCTGTAAATGCTTTTTCAGATAAACCTCTGATTTCAGATAATTTAGATTTTGTATAATCGTATTCCTGTGTATCATAATCCCCCGGAATCCAAAATGCCGTGTGGTCGCCCGCCATTGCAAATTGAGATCTTTCTTCTTTGATGATGAAATAGGTAAGGTTTTTTTGAGTCGGGAATTCATATCTAAATCCAAGTCCGTCATCGAACAAACGGAAACGAATTATGATTTGTCTGTCGGTTCCTTTTTGATTTAAAGTAACTGCCAATTCATTATAATGATTTCTAATTTTGTCTACTTCGCCCCAAACTGGTTTCCAGGTTTCATCAAAAGTGGAAGTTTTAGAATCAACAACTGTAAAATCATTCAATAAAGATTTTTTGTCATCTTTAAGTTCAAGACCTAATTTACTGGTTTTGATAACCTCTTTGTTCTTGTATTTCAGATTATAAGTTGGAGTTCCGTCGTTTTGAAGCGAAAATTCCATTACGAACTTGCCTTCGGGTGATTTTAATTGTTGTGCTTCTGCAATGGAGCTAAAAGCAAACAAGATTAAACTTGCGAAAAATAAGTTTTTCATGTTTTTAATTTTTTAGAGTATTGTAATTTAATTAATTTGTACAAATTTACTTGCAATTTCAGGATTTCCGTTCACCACAATTGTTAAATCTTGATCTCCATCTACAGTAAAAGTGGTTTCGTCATGATTTACAGACACTTTAAGAATTTGATTTCTAAAGTTTATTTTAAAAGAATACCCTTTCCATTCTTTTGGAATTTTTGGAGCAAAATGCAATTGATCATTTTTTACTCTCATTCCGCCAAAACCTTCTACGATACTCATCCATGTTCCTGCCATCGAGGTAATGTGACAACCTTCTTCAACTTCTTTGTTATAATCATCCAAATCCAGACGAGAAGTTCTTAAGTAGAAAGTATAAGCCATATCCATTTTATCTAAATGGGCAGCCTGAATCGAGTGTACGCAAGGCGAAAGTGAACTTTCGTGAACGGTAAAGGATTCGTAAAATTCGAAATTGCGTTTTAGTTCTTCTTTAGAAAAATGATCTTCAAAGAAATAAAAACACTGTAAAACGTCGGCTTGTTTGATGTAAGGCGAACGTAAAACACGATCCCAAGACCATTTTTGGTTGATTGGACGCTGAGATTTATCTAAATCTTTTACTGGAACCAGATCTTTGTCTAAGAAACCATCTTGTTGTAGATAAACTCCCAATTCTTCAGATTTTGGGAAATACATATTATTGGCTACTTTTTTCCATTCCTGAATTTCAGCCTCAGCAAGATTTACTTTTTCTAAAATGCGTTTGTGATCTGCAGGATATTCTGCAGCTACTTTTTTAATTTGTTCCTCAGTATAATCAATACACCATTTTGCAATGTAATTGGTGTAGAAATTATTATTGATGTTGTTTTCGTATTCGTTTGGACCTGTAACGCCAAGAATTACGTACTGATTTTTTTCTTTAGAGAAAGAAGCTCTTTGGTGCCAGAAACGTGCAATTCCAATTAAAACTTCTAATCCTTTTTCAGGAATATAAGAGTAATCTCCGGTGAAACGGTTGTAGTTGAAAATCGCAAAAGCAATCGCACCATTTCTGTGGATTTCTTCGTGTGTAATTTCCCATTCGTTATGGCATTCTTCACCGTTCATCGTAACCATTGGATACAAAGCTGCACCATTTTTGAAACCTAAATTATCTTTGGCATTTTCAATTGCTTTGTCTAATTGATTGAAACGATACGTCAATAAATTACGTGCAACTTGCTGATCTTTTGTCGCCATATAAAACGGAATACAATATGCCTCCGTATCCCAATAAGTAGATCCGCCGTATTTTTCTCCTGTAAAACCTTTTGGACCAATATTCAAACGAGAATCTTTTCCTAAATAAGTTTGGTTTAACTGAAAGATATTAAAACGAATTCCTTGTTGTGCTTTTACATCGCCATCAATTGTAATATCCGACATTTCCCAGATTTTTGCCCAGGCATCAATTTGATTTTGAAGTAAAGCATCGTATCCTAAATTAAGGACAGCTTTTATCGTTTTTTCGGCTGCAGCCAAAGTATTATCGTGGTTTAAAGAAACGGTATATCCACCAATTTTCTGAATTGCTGAGGTTTGTCCTTTAGCAATAATAGTTCCGTAAGTGTACTGAACTTTATCTGCCGTTGAATCGATTGTTGAAGGCGAAACATGAATGTCTTCATTGTTTGCCAAAATCGTATTGTGCATGAAAGTCGTAACTTTAAAATGCGTTTTGAACGTTTGAGCTGTTACAAAAGCTTCGTTCGTGCCTTTTTTTACTTCAAGAGGTTCCCAGAATTTTTCTTCCCAGTTGGCATCTTCATTCGTAACTCCGGCATCAACATAAGGTTTGTAAACAATTTTTGCATCTTTGTTTAAAGGTGTAATTTCGAATTTGATAATTCCGGCTTCATCCAGATCCAAAGAAAGAAAACGACGAATGTTTACGGCAATTTCGGTTCCGTTTTTCAGCGTAGCTTCAAAAGAACGATTGTACCATCCTTCTTTCATATTCAATTCTCTACGGAAATTTCTAACTTCGGTACACGTATTTAAATCAAGATTTTCTTCGTTGATTTCAACGTCAATTCCAATCCAGTTTGGAGCGTTTAATACTTTTGCAAAATATTTTGGATAACCGTTTTTCCACCATCCCACTTTGGTTTTGTCCGGATAATAAATTCCGGCAATATAACTTCCCTGAAAAGTTTCTCCAGAGTATGTTTCTTCAAAGTTGGCGCGTTGTCCCATAGCACCGTTCCCGATACTGAAAAGACTTTCAGACGACTTTACGCTGCTGGCATCAAATCCTTCTTCTATGATGGACCAGTTGTCTGGTTTTATATAATCTTGATTCATTTTTTCTTTAATTAGATAATTGGGCAATTAGATAATGTGTCAATTAGGTAATGAGATAATTACTTTTTTTGATCGATTTCTAATTGCTGATTGTTTTACTATTTTGATTGATGATTTTTAACTGTTTGTGAGTTTGTTTCAATTGGATAATTCAGTTGTAGTGAATTATCTCGTTTCTAATTGACACATTCTCTAATTATCACATTTTCTAATGGATTAACTTGTCGATAAAGCTTTCGTCTATTACCGTAAAATCTTTAAAAATGTATTGGGCTTCATGTAAAATTGTTTCCTCACCAATTCCTACACTTACCATTCCTCCAATGTTTGCCGCCTGAATTCCTGCAACAGAATCTTCGAATACAATGGCATCTTTTGGATCAATGTTTAATAACTGAGCCGCTTTCAGGAAAACTTCCGGATCTGGTTTGGCATTGGTAACGTCGTTTCCGTCAACAATAACATCGAAATACGAAATGATTCCTGTTTTCTCAAGGATTGGTCTGGCATTTTTACTCGCAGATCCCAAAGCAATTCCCTGATTTTTTTCTTTTAATAGTTGGAGCGTTTTAAAAACTCCCGGAAGAATCTCACTTTCATCCATATCAACCAAATAAGATAAGTAATCTTCATTTTTTTGAATCAGCCATTTGTCTTTGTCTTCCTGCGAAGCCTGAACATTTCCTAATTCAAGAATGATATCTAACGAACGTACACGGCTTACACCTTTTAATAATTCGTTATTTTCATGTGTAAAATTTATATTTAATGCTTTTGCAATTTTCTGCCAAGCTAAAAAATGATATTTGGCGGTATCAACGATTACGCCATCAAGGTCGAATATGAATGCTTTTTTGTTCATTATATTAGAGATGTTCTTATGATTTTTGAATAGTGTCGTCTACATCTTTTACTTTGTAAACTAAAAGAGCAGCGATTAAAAAACTTACTCCGCTTGTAATTAAGGCATAAATTGCATCGCCGTTATAAAGGTATTTTACAATTGGACCTCCAATAAGTGCGTTTACAATTTGCGGAATCACAACAAAAAAGTTGAAGATTCCCATGTAAACTCCCATTTTTTTAGGAGCAATTGATCCCGCAAGAATGGCATAAGGCATGGCCAGGATACTTGCCCAGGCAACTCCAACTAAAATCATTGGTAATACAACCCAATCCTCATTTGGCATGAAATAAATCGAAATCAATCCGATTCCTCCAATAATTAATGAAACGGCATGAGTTGATTTTCGTCCGATTTTTTTGGCGATGTAAGGCAGGAAAAACAATGCGATAATAGCAGAAACTAAATTGTAAACTCCAAACAGAATTCCAACCCAATCTCCGGCATCCTGATATTGCTGGCTTGAAGTGTCGCTTAAAGGTAATCCGTAAATGTGATGTGCAATGGCCGGAGTTGTAAAAACCCACATACCAAATAACCCAAACCAGGAGAAAAATTGTACCCAACTTAGCTGACGCATAGTTGTTGGCATTTTTGCAAAGTCTGTAAAAATGTCTGAAAGTTTTGATTTTTCTTCAGAAGGAACATCGACTTCACTTTGAGGATCTTCAAAATTGGATAATTCTTCTGGCGAATATTCTTTTGTTGTAAACAGTGTTACTAAAATTGAACCAATTAAAACTGCCGCTCCAATGATAAAAGAAAGAGTCAGATTTAAAGGAACACTTCCCGGAACTGTACTGTTTGAAACGTGAAAATACTTGGTTAAAACATAAGGTAATGCTGAACCAATTACGGCACCAAAACCAATTAATGAAGTTTGAATACTAAAACCTGCGGTACGCTGATCTGTTCTTAAATTATCACCAACCAAAGCGCGAAAAGGCTCCATAGCGATGTTGAAAGAAGCATCCATGATCATTAACATTCCGGCTCCAACCCATAAGGCAGGTAATATAGAAATGAAAATATTAGCCTGTGGCATTAAAATTAATCCAACTGAAGCTAAGATTGCGCCAACAAGAAAAAAGGGCTTTCGTCTTCCGAATCGTCCCCAGGTTTTGTCGCTATAATGACCAATGATTGGCTGCACTATTAATCCCATAAGGGGAGCAATAATCCAGAACCATGATAATTCGTGTACGTCGGCACCAAAAATTTGAAGAATTCTGCTGGCATTTGCATTCTGAAGAGCAAACCCCATTTGTATTCCCAGGAATCCGAAACTCATGTTCCAAATTTCCCAGAAACTTAATTTACGCTTTTCCATTATCGTAATTAAAAAATTAATTAGACGATAAGCGCTTTGCTTATCAAAACTTACTTATGGTTTCGAAGTAAAAGTAAAAGCTTTGAGCAGGCGTAAAAGTATAAATTATTTTTTTAATTCAAATCATAAAAAAACCATAAATAACATTTATGGCTTTAGAATGTATTGATTTTAAGAAAATTAGTCAGTAGATTCTCTTTCTATGAGATGCGTTTCTATAACTTCTGTAGTGTAATTTTCGTTTTCTTCATCGTCGTCATCATGCTCAGCTTCGAGTCTTTCGATCAGCATTTTAGCTGCTTTATTGCCCATTTTCTCACCACTCTGGCTTACCGTAGTAATGGTTGGGGTAGAATATTTAGAAATAATTCCGTCAGTAAAAGCAATTACGGCAAGATCTTCAGGAACTTTAAGTCCCATTTTGTTGGCTGTTTTGATAATGGTTACGGCAAAAAGTTCGTTTACAGCAAAAACAGCATCAAAAGCCCTGTCGTGTAAAAGCTGACTAATGGTAATTTCGCAAGTATCTACGTCTTCAATCTTTATGATTAAATCTTCATTAAAAGGTAATCCGTTGTCCAAAAGTGCTTTTTCGTAACCATCGGTTCTTAGTTTTCCAACACTTACATAGTCGACAGTAGTAACAAGCGCAATCTTTTTTCGGCCATTATCAATCAAACTCTGAACGGCTTCATAAGCGGCAGCTTTATCATCAATAATTACTTTATCGCATAAAATGTCATTGGTCACGCGGTCGAACATTACAACGGGCATTCCCTGATTGATCACTTCGGTAATGTGGTGAAAATCACCTTTGTATTGGGTTTCTTTAGACAGTGACATGATAAAACCATCTATACTTCCGTTGGCCAGCATTTCCATGTTTAGGACTTCTTTATCGAAAGAATCATCAGATAAACAAATGACAACACTGTAGCCATTTTCGTTCGCCACTTGTTCGATTCCGTTGATTACGGTAGAGAAAAAATAATGTACAATTTCCGGAATGATAATACCAATACTTTTGGTTTTCCGGTTTTTTAGACTAAGGGCAATGTTGTTGGGTTTATAGTTGTAAAACTTTGCAAAAGCCTGAACTTTAAGACGCGTTTCTTCTCCTATTTCTAAGCTGTTTCTGAGTGATTTTGAGACAGTTGAAATAGAAACATCAAGTTCTTTTGCAATCTGTTTTAAGGTGATTTTACGTTTCATGGTATTTGTTGAAAAAAATCTAATTATTAATAAAGGTATCTTTTATTTTTTGATTTGTCATTTTTTGACTGAAAAGATTACAAAAAATAGAAAGTTTTCAACACTATCACGTTTTCGTAACTCAATATAAATTGTCTCTGGTCGAGCACGTTAATAAATTCATAATTTTGAAATTCGAAGTAAAATTAAAAACTTAAACTAACAATCAAAAACTCAAACTAATTTAAACAAAAAGTATGAAAACAATTTACAAAAAGTTGTTATTTTTATTCCTACTGTTACCGTTTAGTGTACTAGCTCAAAGTACCTTAACAGGAACAGTTGCCGATCTGGCAACGGGGCAACCAATCCCGGGAGTAAACGTAAATGTACAGGGTGCTCCAGGCGGATCATCAACAGATTTTGACGGTAAATTTCAGTTATCTAATTTAAAAAATGGAGACAAAATTTTGGTTTCATTTATTGGATACAAAACGTCAACTGTAGTTTTTAATGGTCAAAAAACTATATCGATTTCTTTAGAAGAAGATACCAATCAGCTTAAAGAAGTTGTGGTGCAAGTAGGTTACGGTACTGTTAAGAAAAAAGATGCTACAGGTGCGGTAACGGTTTTATCTGCCAATCAGCTTAATAAAGGACCGGTTGGTTCTGCAGATCAGCTGCTTGTAGGTAGAGCTTCTGGTGTTAGAATTACTACAGATGGTGGTATGCCAGATGCAAACCCAAATATTAGAATTAGAGGTGGAAGTTCATTATCAGGAAATAACAATCCGTTGATTATTATTGATGGTGTGCCAATTGATAATACCAATCCGGCAGGAATTTCTAATCCATTAACATTGATAAACCCTAACGATATTGATTCGTTTACGATTTTAAAAGATGCATCAGCTACTGCTATTTATGGTTCAAGAGCATCAAATGGTGTGATCATTGTTACGACTAAAAAAGGTGTTAGTGGTGCTCCAAAATTTACTTTCTCGTCTAATATAACTATTGGTAAGGTAAATAATCCTGTTGATATGATGACTGGAACTCAATTTACTTCTTTTATGCAAAAGTATCATCCTGATTACACCAATTTATTAGGTGTACCTGATGGTAGTGGTGCGCTTGATAATCCGGCAACTCCTCAAATCGAAGGAAGAAAGTTGTATAATACAGACTGGCAGGATTTAATTTACAGAACCTCTTTCTCTAGTGACAATAACTTTAGTGCAAGAGCAAACTTATTTGGTAAAATTCCGTTTAGAGCTTCTGTTGGTTATGCTAAAAATGAAGGTGTTGTAAGAACAAATGATCTTGAAAGATATACAGGATCTATCAAACTTTCACCGGTTTTATTAGACAATCATTTAAAAATTGATGTGAATGCTAAGGGTATTTCTGTTAAAAAGAATGCTATAGATGCTGATGGAGTTATTGGTAGTGCTTTAGGAATGGATCCTACTAAACCGGCATACGCAGATCCTAATTCACCAAATAATATATTTGGCGGATATTATCAGTTGCTTAATACTAATAATTCTATCAATGGATCACAAAATCCGTTAGCAATTTTGAATCAGAGATCTCGTCCTGAGGAAGTTCAGAAATTATTAGGAAACATTGAATTAGATTATAAAATGCCATTTTTGGAATCTTTAAGAGCTGTTGTGAATGGTGGTATCGAAGCATCTAAATCAAAAATTAGAGAGTCATATACAGATAATGCTCTTCAGACATATAAGATAGATAATTCTGCAGCGACAACTCCTCCAACTTATGTGTTTAATCCAGGTTTAAATTATGCCGAAGATCAAACTGTTACGAATAAAACTTTAGACGCTTATTTTGCATATAACAAAAGTTTGACTGGATTAGTAACGAGAGTTGATGCTCAGGCAGGTTATTCTTATCAGAACTTTAAGACTGATGGAAATAAGGGGATTTACAGATATAGTACTGATAATGGTTTAAGAGAACCAACTCCAAATCCATCTAATGCAAACAACAGATATTATAACGAAAGAAACTTACAATCGTTTTTCGGAAGGGCTAATTTCGACTTAGTAGACAAATATTTATTTACGTTTACATTAAGAGCAGATGGATCGTCTTTGTTTAAAGAGGATAAAAGATGGGGTTATTTCCCTGCAGCGGGTGTGGCATGGAGAATGAAAGACGAATCATTCTTAAAAGATTCTAAGACTTTTAAAGACTTAAAATTAAGATTAGGTTACGGTATTACAGGACAACAAGATATAACTGGTGTTGCAGGTTCTTATCCTTATAGTGCGTTATTTGCGCCAACAAGTAGTTCAAGTACATATATTCCTGGAATAAATGGATATTCTGCTAAACCTTATAATGAGGATTTGACTTGGGAAAAAACAACTACTTATAACGTAGGAATTGATTTTGATCTTTTTGAAAAAAGTATTGTTACCGGTAGTATCGATGCATATCAAAAATATACAAAAGATTTACTTTCTGTAGTTTCAGCGGCTCCAGGACAAGCTTTAACAAATGAGTTTGTTGCTAATGTGGGAAGCATGAAAAATAAAGGTGTCGAAGGAAACTTAAATGTAAAAGTGATCAATAGTGAGGATTTCAATTTATCTCTAAACGGAAACATTGCTTATAATATTGGTGAAATTACAGATTTGAATAACAGAACGACAAACGTAGATAACGCATCAAGCATTCCGGGAGGAACTGGGCAAAAGATTGCTTACAATACTGTTGGGCAACAACCTTATTCGGCTTGGGTGTTTCAACAAGTTTATGACTCAAACAACAAACCAGTAGAAAATGCTTTCGTTGACAAAAACGGAGACGGTACTATCGATGATAATGATAGATATTATGTGGCTTTAAGACCAAACTGGACGTATGGTTTAGGATTAACAGCTTCGTACAAACAGTTTGACTTATCAACAACATTTAATGGTCAAATTGGAGGAAAAGTATACAATGCAAGAAAACTTCAGTCTGGATATATTGATAAGGCATTGCCTGCAAATTCAACTAGTTTAACGAATGTTTTGAACACTGAATTTGATTTTCAAACTATAAGTGGAAACGTTCCATTCTCTGATTATTACTTAGAAGATGCAAGCTTTTTACGTTGTCAGAACATAACTCTTGGATATAATTTTGACAAAGCAATTAAAGGTGCTACTTTAAGATTGTATGCTTCAGCTAATAATGTATTTATTGTAACCAATTATACAGGGGTTGATCCGGAGAATTTCAATGCAATTGATAATAATTTCTATCCAAGATCAAGAACTTTCAGTTT
>Ga0247815_10000045_pt1 | contig 94234 bp, 200 predicted proteins | sample UWRJL194509B1_FD_181014 | JGI IMG/M metagenome (GOLD analysis project Ga0247815, IMG submission 181014) | Plant litter microbial communities from Arlington Agricultural Research Station in Wisconsin, United States - UWRJ-L194-509B-1 | ecosystem: Environmental > Terrestrial > Plant litter >... | reverse complement strand
GAGTATATCGATGAAATGAGAAAGAAAGGTACATGGCCTGATGATAGGTACTATATTCCAACACAACCATTTCCCCAAATTTGGGCACAGGAAGTAAAGCTAGACCCATTCAATACACCGATTTGCTAATTTAATAAAGGGAGAGCATGACTAAGAGAAATCAAGATACAGTAATTAATTCACGTAAAACACGCAAGCAAGAAGTAGGACGTGTTGTTAAAGAGAAGTTTGTAGAAGAACGTAATAATCCTGAACCAATTATTGCCAAGACAGCAAAACAAAAAGAATATTTCCGTATGTTGGCCGACCCTAACATCCAAGCTATTGTTTGTTTAGGCTATCACGGCACAGGTAAGACATTCTGTGCAGCAGTGGTTGCAGCAGATAAGTTTCGTAAGAATGAAATTGAGAAAATCGTCGTAGCTCGTGCATATGTACAAACTGGTAAAACATCAGGCTTTAAGCCCGGTAGTAGTCTTGAAAAACTTATGCCATATGTACGTAACGTTCTAGACACTGTTAAATCACGCCTTGGTGTAGCAGCTTATGAGATTGCTCTGAAAGATGGTAATAATGGTGCTATTGAAGTTCAAGAGGTGGAATCAATCCGTGGACGTTCATTTGATCTTCCCTCATTTCTTATTATTGATGAGGCACAACAAACTACAGCAGAAGAAATGCAGAGTATTGTTACACGGGTGAGTGATAATTGTAAGCTTGTGCTTTGTGGTGATGAGCTACAAAAAGATATTGAAGGTCAATCAGGATTGGCATGGTTTCTGTCTTTTGCACAACGTCATAACCTCAAAGGTGTAGGAATTATCAATTTTGATGACCCTGAAGATATTGTACGTGGTGGTCTTGTTAAAGAGATTGCAATTGGCATGATGAAAGATCGTAAGAAAACAAAATGAAAGGGAATTATATGAATAAAATTGTAAAACCACGTCAACGTGGAGTTGAAGAAGTTGAGTCTTTTGAATTCCCTAATTTTTCATCTAAACAATGTCAAGTGACAAAAAAAACTATCACTAAAAACATGTACACTGTTTATTTAGATGAAGATATTGAGGAACCCCGTTATTATCGTGACGCTTGTGAAGCTATTTCCTCTGCCAACGAAGAAGATATTGTAAGATTGATTATTAATACAAATGGTGGTTATGTAGACTCTGCTAGTATTCTTCGCCAGAGTATTCTAGAATCACAAGCTGATGTTATTGCTGAACTTCATGGTAAGACACATTCGGCAGGGTCTATGATTGCTCTGGCTTGCAATTATGTAGAAGTGAAGCCCGCAGCATCTATGATGATCCATCAAGCAAGCTTTGGTGTTGCAGGGGCTTCCAATACAGTGTACGATCATGTAGATTTTAGCCGCAAGTATTTAAATAAACTTATTAAAGAAATCTATGAGGATTTTCTTACACCTGATGAGATTAAAAATGTTCTCACAGGCACTGAAATGTGGCTTGACGCAGAAGATATTGGTGCTAGACTAGAGGCTAAGTATCTTAAGCAGAAAGAAACGTTTGAAAAGCAACAAAAAGAGCTAGAAGAGAAAATGCAGGAAGTTTTACCAGAAGTTGTAGAAAAACAACAAACTAAGAAAACTCCACGCAAGAAAGCAAAATCTGTAGTACAATAAACACATTGGAACAAACGAAAGGAAGTGTTATGAAGAAATCAGAAGTTGAAATGAAGGCATACGATCTTGCATGTGAGATTTATGATAGTAGCAGTTTTGGTAAGGGTGATAAACGAATCATGCAAGCCGTTATGGAACTTGATAGCCATGTTTGCGATGTTGATTGGACAAAAAGCTTATTCGTAAACTGAATAAAACTCTTGTACATGAGCTTGCAGAATATGAATTAGTTGAAAAGAATCTCCTATGAGTATTTTAAATGTAAAACTAGGTTGGGCTCTTGTAGATAAAAAGACAGGTGACTTCAGCGTAACAACAGTATTTCATTCACGAGAAAATGCACGTAAAGAACAACATAAACCCACAGAAGCTGTGAAACGTGTTAAACTAGTTGTGATGGAAGATTGATATGACTAAAGAAGATATTGAAGTTGAAGCACTAAATTTATTTGATAGGATCACAGAAGAAGTTGATCCTGAAAAAGTAAATAAACGTCTGACGCAATTTATTCTGACGCTAGATCAACAAGTGAGTTGTTTTAAGTTTACAGAAAACTTAATTAAGAAACTAAACAAAGGTATGAAAATAACTGTGCCGATTATGGTAGAATAGTTTTACTAAAGTGCCGACGTGGTGGAACGGTCTACACTCTGGATTCAAAATCCAGCGCCGAAAGGCTTACGAGTTCAAATCTCGTCGTCGGTACCAATAAATTTAAAGGTAACAAATGGAAATGAAATCGGTTAGTATGAAAGATGTTTACTTCTTGCACAAGGCAATGGGCGTAGCTATGACTAGTCAGGAGCACCATAAGCATGGTTGTATCATTACTAAGGGTAGTAAGATTCTTTCTTGGGGGATTAACTCTCGCCGAAATCATCCACGCATTTGTACCCACGCGCCTACTGAAGCGGGCATCCATGCCGAGGTAGCTGCTATTAAGAAGATTCAAGGTGAACTAAAGGGCGCTAAACTTTATGTGGCACGTACAAATAATTTTGGACAGCCGCTACTTAGTAAGCCATGTAAGGCTTGCGAGTGTGCTATTAAAGAAGCAGGCATTAAGAAGATTGTTTGGACGGAGTAAATTATATGATTGACTTTAAAGAAGTAGAATTAGTTGGTGAGCAGATGGATTCTACAATCGTTAACATGTTAGAGACATGTATTAAATTAATTAAAAACGAAATTATTACAGAGCATAAAGAAGCTAAAGATTTTCATGTAAAAGATTACATTCGTCTTATTACAAAGTACCTTGATGAAGGTAAGTTAGTATATTTAGAAGTACCAAAACTGAAGGAATAATATGACAGAACGATTTATTAAAGTAGCCTCAGTGCTTGAACTACCAGAATCATTAAAAAGTGTGGTACAATTTCAAGTAGTTGATGGTAATGTAGAAGCTGTGATTATCTCAGCAGCTAATGAGAGTATTCGTATTGTTGCTAGCAGTAGTTACAGTAATAATCTTAAAGTTCTAAAAACTGAACCACAAGAAGAAAAAAATATTTATATTGTAAATGGTAAAATTAATGGCGTGCCGATTCAAGCACAAGGTTTTCATAAAGAAGATGAAGCTGATGATTTTATCCGTGAACAAAGCTATTCAGGTGCAGAACTTGTTAAAGAAGTGCACAGTGTATTTACGGATAAGGTGAATATTTAAAAATTATGATGAAGTGGGGAGAGCCTGACCCCAGAACCAAAGTGTTCGGTATTGGCATAAGCTGTACCATATGTACCTATTTGCACGGACAGTCATAAACCAGGGATGTTAGCTCAGTTGGTTAGAGCAGCGGACTCATAATCCGTTGGTCGTAAGTTCAAGTCTTACACATCCCACCAAACATAAAAGGAAATATGATGAATAAAAAAATTCACATTGAAGATGGGGATTAGTAATGAACAAAATTGTTGTGAAAATTGGGGTTATTTAACTTCACAGGACGATCTAGAAGAATTTGTTGGGAAAGAGTTTGTTACATATGAAGTTGTAGATGAAAAGCTAGGAACTTATGATGTTCCAGACATTTATGAAGGTGGTATTATGTTTGTTAATATCTATACAGATAATGGTATGTTTCAATTTACAGCATATAATGGACACAACGGATATTATGGTCATGAGGCAGTAGTATTTAAAGATGATGAGAAACTAGAAACAACTTATCTATAATTTATAGTACGCATGGCTGAGTGGTCAAAGGCAGGGGATTGCAAATCCTCACAATCACCAGTTCAAATCTGGTTGCGTACTCAAAAGTATTTTGAGCCATTAGTTCAGCGAATAGAACAGTCGTCTTCTACACGATAGGTCGGGAGTTTGAATCTCTCATGGCTCACCAGTTTAAAAAGAGAAAATATGGAACAGTGGAAAGTAATTGAAGGGTATGAAAATTACTCTATTTCTAGTTTTGCAAGAATTAAAAACAATAGGACAGGTAATGTATTAAAAACAGTCAGACATAAATCTGGTTATGAAGTAATAAATATAAAACCAAACGGTAGAGGTAAAGGTAAGACTTTAAAAATTCATAGAGAGGTCGCCAAAGCTTTCATTGAAAATCCAGAAGGTAAGATACAAGTTAACCATATAAATGCAATAAGATGGGATAATAGATTAGAAAATCTAGAGTGGGTAACACCACAGGAGAATAGTTTACACAGACATGAGACGGGAACAATGCACATTTTTAATTTAAAAGCACAAAAACTAAATGCAGATCAAGTTTCTTATATAAAAGAAAATTTTGTAAGTGGGTGTAAAATAAATGGTACAATGGCTTTAGCTAGGAAGTTTAACGTAACTCATAATTTGATATACAGGATTCTAAAGAAAACACACTACAAGAATTATAATGAAAACTAAAATCGAAACTATTATTGTCCCATGTGAAGAACGTCTTCACGATCTATCATTCACCGATCCAACGTCATATTTTTTGGTTGATTGTAATGGAGATGGTGTATACTTCAAGACACGTTCTAAACAGAAAGCTCAAGAAGCTGCTGATTTAGAATATGGAATCGGAAAATATAAAATCCGAAGTGTTGTAATTCATTAAAGGAACAATATGGTAAACAAATCACTAGCCCTTAGACAGGGACTCTCCGAAGAGGAAATTGAAGATATTGACTTCATTCATGAAAAGCTTAATGAATGCATTACTGAGAATTGTACAAAACCTTTTAATCAAGATATTTACAATGATATTGAAGAATCAGAGTTTCATTTACAAAAGCTGTGGGGATTTACTCAGAACCCTGACTACCACACATGGAAAAATGAATATAAATTTAAATGTGATTGGGTAGGAAGAGTGTTTCAATGCACTGAGACAGGAAAGAAATTTACAATTCCTACTTTAGTAGAAGAGAAAGATTTTTACAACATTGGTAATGGATATCTTGACGTGGGTGTATTGGAAGGTTATAGTAGGTGGTCTGGTGTTAAGGAGATTATAGAGTGATCACATCAGCAAGTTTAGAACCAGAAGAATTACCAGATGTATCCATGTATACTGAGCCTATAGATGAAGCTATCTTCCTCTTACAAAGAGCTAAAAGATTTTATGATTCAAATGTGCCACGATATTTAGAAGGTAATGCTTGTCTGGATAGGGCAGTGGATCAATTACTTTCTATTCCTTATGATGTAGAACTATGAACGAAGCCCTTCAGAAATGTTGGGCTTTTATTTTTGGAGAAATGTAATGATAAAAGTGTTAGATTTAGTCGGGAAAAGATTTGAGAGATTATTAGTATTGAGTAGGTCAGAAAGTACCCCAAATGGACAGGCGAGGTGGCTTTGCCTATGTGATTGTGGTAATTATACGACACCTACAGGGCCATCCCTAAAGACTGGTGAGTCAAAATCCTGCGGGTGTTATAATAAAGATAGAATTAGAGAGATGAACAAAACTCACGGCCACGCGGTAGGATATAAATCAAGTAAGACGCGGAATAGTTGGAGGGGAATGAAGGAACGTTGTGATAACCCAAACAACAAAAGATATGATAAATATGGGGGAAGAGGTATAACCTATCCAGAAAATTGGATAAAATTAGAGGGTTTTATAGAAGATATGGGAGAGTGTCCAGAAGGGATGACATTAGAGCGTACCGATGTAAACATTAGTTACTCAAAAGAAAATTGTAAATGGGATACAGCCACAAATCAAGCTTATAACATAAATATAAAATCAAACAATAAGTCTGGTAGGACAGGAGTTAAAGAGTCAAAAAATGGAAAGGGTTGGATTGCATATATAAGTTTTAAAAAGCAGTTTATATATTTAGGAACGTTTCTTACATTTGAAGAAGCCGTAATATCAAGAGAGCGCGCAGAACTAGAATATTATGGATTTAACAAGAAATGAAATATAAACATAAAAAAGCATATATGAAATGTGCAGAAGCTTTTGCTGAATGCTCTGTGAGCACACGATTAAATGTTGGTGCTGTAATTGTAAAAAACAATCGTATAATTTCTTGTGGCTACAATGCTTTACCAGAGCACCTAGACGGCCCGCTAGAAGACTCAAACGGAGTGACAAAAGCTGAGACACGTCATGCTGAGAAATCGGCCTTAATCGGCCTTACAAAGTCTAACGAGACTAGCGTAGGCGCTACAATGTTTACCACACATAGTTGCTGCTACTTGTGTAGTATTGATATTGTAGACGCAGGTATCAAGAAATTTATATTTAAAGATCACTATAGAGATGACACTGGATTGAAACATCTGTTAGAATGTGGTGTTGAAGTAGAACAATGGAAGGAACAATGAAAACATATTTACTAATTTTAATTTCTGTAATAATCTCAACATTTATACTTGTTGTTAATCCACCAAAACATGTAACCAGTAATTCTATTCAAGTTATCGAGATTACTGCCACTCAAAAGGTAGAAAAATGTATGTTACAAGAAGATTGTAGACTCTTGACAGAGAGCGTATACTATGAAGCACAGCATGAGCCTATAGAGGGAATGATTGCAATTATGTCTGTTATTAACAACAGAACAATGCACACAAGTAAGAGATTTCCTGCTACAATCAGAGGTGTGCTTACACAAAGATGTGAATTTTCATATCAATGCGATAAATCTAAAAAGAAAAAGGTTAATTGGAAAGACTGGAATCGTATTGCTGTTGTAGCATATGATTTTCAAGATGGAAAGTATTTAGGACGAGATGATGTAATGTTCTATCATGCTAAATATTTAAAGAAGAAGCCTGTGTTCGCTAAGGATAAGAATAAAGTAGTATCTATTGGCAATCATGTGTTTTATAAGTGTCAAGATCAATATTGCTAGGAGTTTATATGGAGAATGATAGTATTTGGAGTTCACTAGAAATGTATTGTGTGGCCTCTGGTTTTAGTTACAAGAATGATTATTTAGATTTAAAAGAAAAGTATTCGTCTACAGGAAGAGAATTGTCAGAAAAGTCTTACGATTTATTGAAAGAAATTTTTAACATAGAGTTTGAAAAATCAATGGAAGATTCAAATTAAGGAACGATAATGAAGAAAGATTTACTAGGAGAAGTTTGTAAATCTTGTGCCCTAGGTTGGTACAAGGAAACATCTGTGATGGATGATATAAATGGTGTGCTTCATTGCATGAATTGTCACATTAAAGTTGATAGATATGTAGAAGACGAAGATTTAGTTTTCCGTCTAAAAGAACGTGCCAGAATCCGTAGACAGATTGATAGCCGTAAATCTGTTCAAGAGGGTAAGCCAGATAGAATTGCAGACCTCTTAGAAGAAGCTGCTGAAGAGATTGCACGCTTAGAACAGTATGAATTTATGTACAAAGGATTGGAGAAATAATATGGATGATCGTAAAGATGTAACAAGAGAAGTTTGGCTTAAAGAGGCAACATTGCTCATTGAAAAACAAATTTTAAGTAAGCACAATATTAAACTTCCAGAAAATTGGACAGTGAGTGTTGGTTTTCCTGCTGGAAGTCCTAAAGCAATTGGACAAGCTTGGGATAAAGAGTCTTGTGATGATAAGAAAACATATTCTTTGTTTATCTCCCCTGTTCTTGGAAATCAAGACAAAGTAAATCTCCTTCAAGTGCTGCTTCACGAGATTATTCATATTGCTGTAGGGATTGACCAAAAACATGGTGGTGAATTCAAGCGTGTAGCTCGCCTTGTAGGTTTAGAAGGTAGACTAACTGCAACATATGTAAGCGAAAGTAACCCTCTACATGCTCAGCTAGAAAATGTCTACAATGATGTTGGTTGGGCTTATCCTCATGAAGTTCTCTTGCCTAAATTTAAACCAAAGAAAGAACGTCAGAGTAATATTCTCCAACTAGTATCACCTTCTGATTCTGAGTATATTATTAAAATGAAAAAAGATATTTTTGAAAATGAAGGCGCCCCATTTGATCGTAATGGTGAAGAGATGATTGTAGTGGAGGAATGATATGTTAGAATTAGTTACAATTTTGTTTACCATGAGTCCGTTTCAGTGGTATAGTACATTTATCTTGTCAGATTTTATTATTCACTTGAAAGGTAAAAATGAAAGTTTTTATTAATAAGTGCCTACTTAATTTTTGGGTGTTTAAGCACATCACAAAATCTTATTGGAGATATTGCAGAGAGGAAAAATCTCCTTGCCGAGATATTCCTACAGAAGCACTACGTATTCATCTTGAAATGATGGATGGACAAGAAGTAGGGAATGATCATCAATTAGGTTTTCTAAATGCTTGTCGTTTTGAGTGGCAATGGCGAGATAAACTTTAAAGGAGAATTATATGGAATTATTTATTTTATATCTTTGGTTGAAGATTGACACTATTATTGGGTTTTTCATCTTTGCTGGTTGTTCTTCGGTAATTGCTTTAATTTTTAGCGCAATCCGTTTTTCAGATTATTCTGATACACTAGATAAGAAAAAATATTGGAATACAAAGATTAAGGTTTTCTTGGTTCTAATTCCATTACTGTTTTCAACAGGAAATCTTATCCCATCAAAACAAGACACAGCCATTCTAGTGGGTGCTCACTATGCCCTTAAAGTAGCTGAGAGCCCTGAAGCTGCTAAAGTTATGACACTGCTACGCCAGAAGGCTGATACAATGCTTGATGAAGCTATCTCTAAGGAGACTACAAATGCACGGAAATGATTTTGCAATGTGGCTAATTCTTAGCATGGAAGGATGGGTATTACTAGGCGCATCCTTTATCTTCATGATTTTCTGTGCTTACTATTTATATAAAGTATTAAGGAATAAAAAATGATCACACTAAAAGACCTCCTAGGCTTGACAGAACATCAAGCAAAGACTATCATTAATGATTCTGGATACACTCCACGAGTGACAAAGCGTAATGGAGATTATTTTGTTATTACAATGGACTATCAAATGTCACGAGTGAACCTTAAGATTGAAGATGATGTAGTTGTTTCAGCTACGATTGGTTAATTGTGAAGTACTATACAGGTGTAAATTTTTAGGATGGTAATATATTATGCTCCCACAGGAGAAAATTTAAAAGCAGATTTAGTATCTTCTTTAGTAGAAAAAGATATATTGTCGGGGGATGAATTAAGAAGACTAAACAGATATTATTGGCACCCTATAGGGTTTCGTAGATGCTCTAACTGTTGTGAAGTAAAAGATGTATAAGTTTGTCAATTAACTAAAGGAGAAATCTATGTCAAATGTTCAGCTATATGTTTCATACAAAGATGGTAGGGAAGATGTTCTAAAGAATGTTACAGACCAATATGTAGATAAGGATTGGATTGCTGTAGAGACTAATTATTCTGAAATGGTAGTGATTGATAAGAAAGATATTCGACGTGCTACATTTGGCATGGATTTTAAAACAAAGAGTTGGTATTGAAAGGAAGAGATATGAAGATTTCACGTAATAGTTTATTTTATAAGTTTTTGAATATGATGGATGATGTTCACGAATTAGATAGTTGTAAAATCGTTTGGTTAACACTAAGGAATATTGTTCTTCTACCTTTGTTCCTATTTATGTTTGTTTGCATGGTTATTACTGTCCTCTATCCGATTGTAGGCACAATTGGTGTGATATTCTTCGGGTGGACCTTATCCTTACCTTTATTATTTATTGGGGTGTTCTTCTATGGAATGGGTCTTTGGCTAATTGCAGAAAACTATTCAAGTAATTATAGTCATCCTATGTTTGAATCATTCAAGGCATGGAAGAATAAGACTTGTATTAAAGTGCAGGTGGAATAATGAAGATGAATCTACTTATTTTGCTGTCAGTAATTATGTTGGCAGGTTGCGGTATGTCTATTGAAGAGTACCAGATGAGGTCAAATTACTGTAAGTCTAAAGAGATGCGTGTTTTGGTCACGGAAATGGTTGACAGACATAATGGAGAAAGTCGTGGCATTTGGAGAGTAAAATGTGTAGACAAAGATGGTATAGTTTCTGATTCAAAGGTGGAATGATGCCATATATTAAACAAGAACATAGAGATAAACTTGATAATCAAATAGAAAACCTTGCAGATAAGATTGATGGTCTATTTATCTGGGGACAACACAGAGACGGCCTACTAAACTACACGATTACAAAGCTAATCAAAGATTTATATCCTGATGCAACATATCATGATTATAATGAGGTTATAGGATTACTTGAAAGTTGCAAGCTAGAAGTGTATCGGAAGATGGTGGCACCTTATGAAGATGTTAAAGAATTAGAGAATGGAAGCGTATGACTAAATTTATCACTACCCCAAAGATTGAATGCTCTGCTACAATCACTCTCAATGAAAAAGAAATGAGAGCACTAGAGGCTCTTACAGGATATTCAGATAAATCTTTCCTTGAGTGGTTTTACAAGAACATGGGAACAACATATCTAAAGCCTCATGAGGCAGGCTTACTATCTTTCTTTAAATCTGTAAGGGATGAGATTCCTTATATTCTCAGTAAAACAAATAAAGCTAGAAAAGTATTTGAGGAATAATATGAGCGAAGATTGGTATGAAAAATTTATGAAACGTGTAAAAGAAACTTCAAAGAGTGTAGAAAAGCCTTTAGAAGTCTCTCAAGACGCAATTTGGTTTAAGACTATTATTTGTGATGCACTATGTGATAAATATGAGGGTATTTATACTTTTAAAGCTAATGATAAATTTGGATTTTCTGAGGGTCTAGTAAATCAAATTATTGAGTATGCTTTTCAATATGCTCGTAGCCAAAACTACTCAAAGTCTGACCATGAGCGTATAATGGAAAAGATGTATTTTGATAAGGGTTACGAACAATCGAGAAAAGATGTAATTAAATTAATTGGAGGGATTACAGAAGATGACTACTAAATTCATGCAAATCATGGATGCTCAGACAGGTATTGCTTCTGCTCAGATTGATTACATTCGTGAAGAAGTGATTGCAAAGAAGAAGATGCAAGCTGCTTGTGAAGTTTTTAATAAGACTCTTGACGATATTAAGGAAGAGTGGGAAAATAAGGCAATCGCAATTTTAGTTGAAAGACAGAATGTTCTAGGTTATGTGTTTGATGTAGAATACACAGAGCTAGATTGTGAAGGTATTTTTGTATATTATGATGATGGCGGGTATGACGGAGTATTAATGAAAGAGCTAATCAAGTGGGAGGAAATGGAATGAACAATTCAGATTTAAAACTCTACATTGCTGTACATGATGCTTTTCCTGATTATATGGTTCCTACTCTTGTCGCTCATAGTGTATTAGCAGCGCACATGAACTGGTATAGCATAATTGATATTGGAAATCTTTATTTAAACTGGCTAACTCATTCTTTTAAGAAAGTTGTTGTACGTGTTAATCAGAAAGAATTTGACAAGATTAGTCAAATGGAGTACATTCACTTAGGACATGAGAATAAAACTGTGGACGGAAAGCCTTCATGTGTTGTTGTATGCCCACGAGAAGAATACCCAAACGTTCTGAAGTATGCTAAGATGTGGAAGCCAAAGGAAACAGAATGACACGCTATCAAGCCCTCAGACAAGCTGGATGTGATTGTCTTACAGCAGGAATTATTTCATTTATGAATTCTGTTCAAGGTGTTCCTGATGGCTATGCTGGAATTCTTAATGTTGTGATAGAATATGAAAAGGAATAAATATGAATATACTAAATTGGATTGATGATAAAGGTTATCAGGAGGCATGCTTAGATGATCCTGAAGCATTAGCTAACAACGAGATGTGGAGAAAATATATGAACTCTCAATCAGCAACAATTATCTATGATAAAATGTCAGATGGTTGTTGCCACAAGACTGTGCAAGAACGTTGTCAAGATTGTTCTTTCAGAGAGGAAAATAATGGAAGCGTTTGAGAATTTTATTTGTTACTTTTTTCGGGCCATTATGTGTTATAGTGGCTTTTGTTGCTTGCGTTGTATTAGTTATTTAAGGAGTGAATATGAATCTGAGAGATATGGAAATGTTAGAAGATGAATTTGAATGTCTAAAACATAAACTTAAATTTAGTTGGGATCATTCAGATGGTTTAAATAAGGACGACCTTTTACTTTCTATTTTAAATAAACTAATTGGAGAAGTGCGACATGATTACATTTAATGATGAACAAGAGATTTGGGTGAAGCTGTTGCTTCTAGCTGGAGCAGAACAAATGACTGAGTTTACTGGCTCTCCTGAAGAGGACGCTATTTCAGAGAGTTATGGTAAACTATGGGAAATGTATGCTGATGTAATCACACCAGATGCAAAGAATATTGCACCTATGAATAGTAAAGAAGTTATGAAGACTATTGACAAGGTGCTGCGTACAGCTATTTTTAAGGAATAATAAATGGGCGGTAAGAAATTAGTTGAGGGTGTTGGGATAAATGATACGGATATTGAGACAAAGAAATCTTCAATTTATTCCGTATGGACGGGAATACTAAAAAGATGTTATAATAAGAAATGTCAAGAAAAGAATAAGTCTTATATAGGGTGCGAAATTTCTAAAGATTGGATATTATTTTCTAATTTTGAGTCTTGGTGTAGGCAACAAGAATATCTAAATCTAGATTTAGATAAAGACGTTATAAAGATGGGGAATAAGTTTTACTCTGAGGAATTCTGCTCTTTCATTCCTAGGTATGTGAATATATCTTGTGTAACCCGTAGCAATTTAAAGGGTGACTACCCTTTAGGGGTAGCATATTGCAATAATGGTTTTAATTTAACTAAACCATATATAGCACAAGGGAGTGGTGGAGAGAAAAGATATCTAGGTTACTTCTCAACTAAAGAAGATGCTCACCTAGCTTGGCAAATAAACAAAAGAAAAATAATTCAATCTGTTATGGATAGATATAAACTAGAAAAATCATTTGACAAAAGGGTAGCTCTTGGTTTAGAATTTCGTTTGCAACTACTACAAGATGATATCTATTATAAAAGAATCACGGAAACCTTATGACAACACTTAAATATGAATCTAGAACAACATCTGACCTCTAGACATTTCTCTCCAGATAAATCTGGCAGAGCATGGATAGACAATGATGAAAATATTATTACATTCCCTCTATGGAATATGTCAGGGCAATTAGTGGGCTATCAACATTACAGGCCATTAGCTGATAAGCTAAGACATAACCATCCAAAAGAGGGAAGATATTTTACACACATCTCTAAAGGACAATTGGCTGTATTCGGGCTTGAGAGCCTCATTGACAGACGTAAGCCTCTATACCTATGTGAAGGTATATTCGATGCCTGTAGGCTCCATTATAATGGCTTACAGGCTATTGGTGTTCTTACGTCTAATCCACAACACTTGAGAGAATGGTTAAAGCTTATTGGATTTAATATTATCCCTTGTGTGCAAGGAGACGTTGCTTCAAAACAACTAATGCAATATTCCTCACATGGGTATAACATCTTCTTGCCAGAAGGTGAGGATGTTGGTAGTATTAGTGATGAACAATTTAAGGAGATATTTTTATGAGTGAATATTATATCCTGCTAAGACCTACCACTAAGAAAGAATTAGATGGAGGCTGGAGAGCAGGCTATCTAATGAAATATCCTTTATTGGATGGATTAGAATTAGTGAATGATTTAAAAGAGCCCCATGCTTATCAGAAGGTAGGGGATAGGCGTAACAATGTTACAATTGTAGGCTTCAAAGCTGAGGTAGGGATATAATGAAATACAGGATTAAGGAATACGAATGTAAGATATTCGGGGATTGGCATACGTTATTTAAAGTGCAGAGTAGATCATTCTTGTTATGGAAAGATAGGAAGATTTCAGGGACATTCAATGATGCTTGGGAAGAATTACAGCTTGTAAAATTTACCGATAGCAAAGATAAGATTGGACCTAATAAAACTATCTATCATTATTTTTAAATAAGCCCCGCTATATGCGGGTATTTTTACGTCAGTACATTTCTAAAATATCATAACATCGGGACTAAAACATTATTGCTACGCAATAGCTATGTAATTAATTCAATTGTAAATTGAGATTTTAAAACCCCTGGAATTTTAAAGAATAAATTAATAAATAATGTAATAAATCTGAAGGGGAAATATCTGTGTGCAAGCACACGTAGGACTGTCCCATTTAACGCAAGCTGCGTTAATGTATATAAGCAATATGAGAGATAATTTGTGGAGTGTGTAGAGGAAGCAACGTTTACGTTGACGTGGTATAGAGCGTCATGCATAGCATGACATTAGTAATAGTGTGTGAAAGGTATATAGGAATGTAAATTTAAGATTTTTAGCACTGGTGCTTAGCAAGCCCTAAAAGTACACCCGGCCACCCTATTAGGATTTCAAAATATCTGAGGTATAAAATAAAAGACAGAATAGGGTGATGGGCTCTGCCAATTAGATTGAATCAGATTAAATATTGATTGGTGAGGGGAGTAATGACTGATGCTATGCATCATGGAGTGTGAATGGCTTGTAATTTTCATGATGTGGGAGTAAATCAACCCCCATTTAACATAAGGTGCATTGTGTGACGTACCTCTTACTCATGCTGACGCATGCACAGGACGCTGTACCTACATGCAGAGCATGTGCCTATCCTTCACCCCTATAAGGCTATCCTCTCATCAATTCATGTAATTGAATACCAAACCTAATTCAATTGAAGATTATTCAATTCTTTTATTCAACTACAATTAGTTACATTATTTTGATTGACAATCATTTTTCTTTTCATTTTAAGAAAATTTGAGGGAAGAAAGGAGTTCGCTTAACACATTGATTAAAAATCATATATCTTCAAATAATCTATCCATCACACTATTACTATTGTCATGCATAGCATGACGCCATCACTCCCTGTATGCCAAGCATACGCTCTGTACCCTCCCCATGGCCTTCATTCATTAGCATATACCCTATATTGTGATGCTCATTGCATCACGTAGGAAAGCCTTACATGCACAGCATGAGTGTGTAACTAATTCGACCTAACGGTCGGGACTACTAATGTCGTTGTTTTACAACGTATCGTAAAAGGTAATATTACATATAACGTATCGTTTACGCAACATGGCATAGAGCCATGATTAGAGCCGTTTAGAGCGATTTTCGCTCAGGGTAGTAGGGTAGGTGCTTCGCACTCGTTTACGTGCCTCTATGGCCGTCTTACGGCCTCGTTTCTCACTCTATTTGAATATTAATTACATTTATTTTAATTAATTTATTAATACCTCTCTAGAAATGAAAAAGCCTGCAATGAGCAGGCAATTAGTATTCTATGTGATGCATTGCATCACGCTATTAGTTTCGACTGTGCCGATTACATGTGGGCAAAAGGAAAGCCCCGTTAGGGGCTTGATTTACTTAGTGATTACGTGGCCTGTAGGTCCATTATTCTTCGTCAGTTTCAATCCAAGGATTGAGCAGGAGTCTTCTACAAACTGCCAATCAATGCCTGCTTTCTTTGCATTGGCTTTTGTGATTGCATAGCATCCCAACTTTCCACCACTAACGAAACCATTCTTGATAGTCAACAAAGCAGAGTACAGGTCAACGGGTCCCTTCAGGTCACGAGCACCGATCAGTTCAGAGATAGAGTCAAAGGCTTGCATGAGTGGCTTTCGTTTACATGGCGTCTTTGCCATGTATAGATTCTACGATTAAATCCGTTGTTCCGTCACCACAAATGAAAATAATGTGTAATATTTTTGATACATCTTTAACTACAACAAAAGAATGAATGTCAAGCATTATTACTTTCTGTTACAATTTAAATTAAAAGAAAAGCCACAAAAGTGGCCTTAGTATTTATCCCTTGCTCGCTTCAACAATAGCATGCATTAGGGCACTCAACCCCACAACAAATAATCCAAGACCAAAATAACCTTGACTAAATAGACAACCTCCAATAATCACTGTTGCAACTTGAACAATGCTAAACCGGCTTTTAGTTAGGAATTCCATTATATAACCTCTTTATTAAATCAAACAATCAAAGATGCGTATCCAAGCCCGTAACCATCGTAAACACAGCCTTCAAACAATCAGCATAAACCATTGGAACATCCTTCATGTATTCAAACACAAATGTTTTCCTGTTTAGCTTTCCATATTGCACTCTGTATGTATCATCATGATTAAGCGAGATAATCATTTTCTTGCCTGCTACATCAAACTGTAGACCATTGCCAATGTCAACAAAATTCTTAGCTCCCGTCATGGCGACAAACTTATTATCGCCTAATTGAGATTTGATGGTTTGAGCGATTTTCATCATATATCCTTTATTTAACAGACAAACGAACATTCTTCTTCACTCTCAAAATAAGCACGGCATAACGGATTGTACAGAATGCTACACGAAACATAAGCTGATTATCCATGATGTGCCTAGAGAGTGAATTTGATGGTATGGCTAGATTATACACAAGAAAAAGCCTCCATATCGGAGGCAATTGTAATAATGTGTAACAGGGTCAATCCTCGTTCACACGTTCCTCTTTCATTACATCAAAGTATGGAATGCTAAAACGATCAGTTCCACACTCTGCATACACCTCAATGAATGTTCCATCTGTAAAATAGAATGTTACAGCATTCACACAATCATCTTCCACATGAGAGATTGTCTTTCCTTCAAAACCTTTAAACTTATTCGTCATATATTTTCCTATTTAATAAATTAATTACGTACTCTTCTTAACAGGCTTTACACTGTCATTCTCTTTACAATACATACGATTATACTTCAATTGCTTTGTATCCCTTAGCTCAATCAAAGCTTTTCCACAATCTTTCATTGTATGAAATTCCATTGGCTCTGATACATAGCATGAGCCACTAATGCAAAGGCTGATTACAAGAGAGAACATCATTAATCCTTAATTAAACTTCAGTTTCTGTCCACTCAATATCAATTTCTCTATACACTTCAGAATTAGCCAATGTTTCAGCAATAGTCAACAAACTATCTTCTACCATGCACTTAGAGAAATGTTCATTGTTAATAACACCAGACAGGATAAAAGGACTGTCCCACTTATTAAAATCTGATTTATAAATCTTCTTGATAACGCTCTTATTCAATTGCGATTCTGGAGCATATCTTGCATATGCATCCATGTTTTCACAGGAAAAATCAATTTCCACTTCTTCACTATCGAATTCACATACCAAAGCATAAAGAGTATTGTCTTCACCCTTAATTGCAGCTTGCAATTGTGCTGATTCAAAAGCATTCCTGATAACAAAATCAATATCTTGATCTTCACCTGTCATCACTGCTTCTACGTCCCAAAGGTAAGAACACCCATCACGCTCTGAGACATTCCAAGGACCAGCCTCTTTAGTCTCTCCAAGCATTATGTTTGTCAAGCCTTGTTGCGTAGTGCCATGAATGTAAAGCTTCTTCATGATGTTTTCCTAGTGATTACGTTTGGTATGTGTCTAGTATAACAAAGATTCTGTGATTGTCTAGAGAATCTTTGTAACAGAGTGTAATCTACTTAAAAGCCTCTTCAATCAACACATCAACAGAGTATTCTACACTCTTAACACTCCCTGCACTACTGAGCAGAACATATCTTAGACCGTCACTGTTCTTATGAACAGGCATAAGCTTTTCTTTCTCTTTGATTGTCCAATGTCTGAAGTTTGTATATTCATGTTCAATACGTACTACTCTACCAATATTTGACACTTCATAGAGAGGATATCCATCATTATTGAAGAATAGATTAATTGGTTTCCATATTTCAGGGGTGAATTCATTCATGATAATCTATTAAGTAGCGCTACCTGTTTGAATAGCGTTTTCCAATTGATCATCAGTCAATTCCACTTCGATAGTTTTCAATTTCTTATATGTACCGTACATAACTTTAATTGCACTTTCTTCCTTTTTATAGAAGTCGCCACAAGTGAAAGCCTCATTTTTATGATGATTGAAATAAATATTGATATAACGCTTGTTCATGATAATTCCTTAAATGTAATTAGCAATACAATCTGGAGCAATTAGATTACGTGCAATTGTTGTATCAACAACATCATATTCCATAATCTTTTGTCCCAAAAACAAATGTGATGCAACATAACGGATATGAATCAATTCATTCTTTGAATTATATGTGTAATAGATATCCTCTACAGTGCAAAGGTCTTTACGCTTACCGTAAGTGCGCTGATATTGTGTGCCAATGGGGAAACGTGCTTTCATTTTCATTCCTTCGTTTGTGTGCCTCTAGTATAACAAGAAAAACCCACACATGGTGGGCTTAGAAGAAATCTTACACATTGTTACCAAAGGTCTTCACTGTACAATTCATCGCCATCATAGACAGTTTTTCCACCTTGAATTAGTGCATTCCTTCGAGGCGTGCCCTGTCCACAATGTAGGGCATGCTGCATTGATTCTCTGCGATTTAGGAATTCACCTCTATCTGTGATAAAACCTTGTGTTTCTATTTCATATGTGCATTCATCTCTTTGCCCACCATTATACATCCTATTAATTGATCTAAGAATATTATGATGCCTATTTGGTGCAGGCATGGTGATAATAGCATCTCCAATTTTAATGGCTGCTGAGATAATCATTATTTACAGTTCTCCATTCTCTGCTGCAAATAGGAGGATTCCGTATACAGTTGTATCTAAATCTCCGTTTTTATTAACTGGCCCCTCCCATTTCTTACATTCATTTAGAAGTTCATATTGACTATCGAGTGTAATACTAGATTCTACCCATGCAAATGGGCATTTTTCATTAAACACAATCTCAGCAATTTCTACAAATGTATTCATGATTTTATTCCTTCACTGATTCTTGAGACAGACAAAGCGAAATTCCTTAGTAGAGCCTCCTACTAGCTTCTCCGCTTCTTTCCCTGCCTTTTGACATACCTCCATGCTTTGCATGGGGACAGTGACCATAGAAACGCTGTCACCCTTGGCAAGCATGCCAGCATAGATATAAAGCACTAGAACAAATGTCATTATATTTCTCCTTAAATTAATCAAGCCATACGAACAGAATAACGTACAGCGCCATATTCCAAATCAAGTTTATTAGCCCGTGTAGATGCACGCTTACGTGAAGCGTAATCCTTACCTACTTGCAAGCCTGTTTGAATGTCAATGATTTTGTACATGATGTTTACTTAGACGCTAAAAAGCTATCAATTTTTTCAATAGCTTCTTCAACAGAGCCCGAATGACATTTATGTGTATCATTATAATAAATAGCAATTTCAGGAACATCAAAAACTTGAGACATGCTAATTTCATAACCTTTATACATAAATTGGCATACCGTCTTTTCAACCTTACGACCAGCGTAATCAGAAATACGAAATTGAAGATGGTTAAAGTTCATGATGTTTCCTAGTTGCTATGGCTCAATTATATACAAGAATCAGGGATGTGCAAGTGTTAAAGTGTAAGAGTCTGTAACATCAACGATAGAGCCAATGTGTGCGATGCTCTGGCACAGTGGTGGCGATGTTGCCTCTGCTGCCCTTAGCAGGCGCTGTAAAGGTTGCTGCCTTCAGGATATCACCTGTTTGCAGGTCAACAAACAAAAGTACACTCCTACTACCACCAGTGGTAATAAGATATTTAGCATTCTTACTACCCTTCTTCATTTCAATTCCACCGAAGTAATCAGGAATTGTCATTTCACTTTCATAATATTCACGATTGACCTTATCCAGCTTAAGGCGAAACTCATCCAATTGTGTGTCTGTGATCATGATAAACCTTATGATTTAGTTTGTTTCAGAGCCTGTAGTATAACATCAGATTTTGAGATTGTGTGGGACTAAATTATAACAGTGTGTAACGTCTTCTGAAGCTTCTCGGCGTACCAGAAGGATTCTAGAAAGTCTCCCACATTAGCACCACTCCACAATAGGCTTCCAAGGGCTTTAGAGCGGCATTGTAGGCGATCTTTACGAATGGTAATAGAGACACCGCTTAGCTTGCCTTTAGGGCTTACAATCTCATTTTCATATGAGAGAGTGTAGCCATATTCGGAGAGAGATTGTTTGATAGTTTCGATGTTCATATTTAATGGAAGTCTGCGAAGTAAGAATGCACAGCATCAGAAAGGAGCCATTCTTCAGATTCTAGGTAAGCCCTGGCAGTCTCCATGTCTGCACCAGTGACATTAATAAAACTATCAATTTTAGTACGTTCAATGATTGTCATGATCATCCTTTGTTAGTAAGCCTCTATTCTACAAACAAAAATGCCTGCAATCAAGCAGGCAATTGTAAATGTTTGTAACGATCAAGCTGCATGTTTCCTTACAAAAGCAATGCGTGCACGGTTTAGCGTCTTATCTTTTACACTGAAATACTCATTTAAATCATAATCAAATGGGTAATCCCGTTCCATACCTTCAATAGTAAAAAGGTCTTTTAGTTCCTCTTGCAATTCTTGATTATGGCCTGACCATAATAGAAGACAACTACACAAACCCACATTTGTATCAAAACTAGAATGTGAATCCGGCGCTCCACTTTCATACCATTGCAAATAATCAATAAAGAATTGATGTAGATCATTAGACATATTTATTCCTTTAAATTAACCAGGGATTTTACCATAGACTTCAGGAAAAGGCCACAAACGTTTATCCTCTTCCATAGGAAACAATACATCAGCTTGTTCTTTTGTAATGCCTAGCTGACGAATCATGTTTAGCTTTCCTTCTGGTGTAGTAATTAGCTTTCCATCTTTAAGGGAAATGGAATTAGGGATGTTATTCATCTTTGATTGCTTCACGTACTAGTAGACAAAAGAATGATTCTGCTGTGTCTTGTGTTTTTTCAAATTCATATTCCGTAAGAACATCAAATACAAAATCAAAAACTTTTGGAAGCTCAGCCGCATCATTATTTTGATTCTCATCAAATAGAAACCACCATTCACTTTCAATAAGCAATGCATCAGAAATAGACATATTCATTTTAGATTTCCTCCATTAGATCATAACCACTAGGATAATTCGGTCCGAAAGTCAATGTACCTTCATCGCCATTATGATAGGCATATCCTGTATCAGCCTGAAAACAATCCCTCATGAATTGTTTAACAATCTTCGTCGTCTGTCCGTTTCTCATCCGATAAGACTTTCCAACTTCGATAATCATGATGCTTCCTATTTGGTTAATGTGTAATGATTGTAAGATGAAAATGTGAGGGTGTCTAGCTTTTAAGTGTAAGACATTGTAACAGAATCAGACACTATCACGATAGAAATAATATCTAGACATGTAAGCATCATGATTCATATGTCCAGGGATGACTACATTTCCATAATCATCTGTAAATCGTTCAATTGCTCTCATTTAAAATTCCTATTCAATTTCTTAGCACAATCATAGCCTCTTTGCCATTCCATAAACATATCAATATCTTCCTCATTGGAATAAGGGTTGACATGATTACATCTGGAATAGGCTACAAAACCTTGATCGAAATAATTATTCACTATCAAGAATTTCCAACTCTTCGACTGTATAGTTATATTCTTTCTTATCATTCATAAAAGGGTAGCTAACATCACGGCACTTGGCCTTTTTTAACTCTTCTCTCATTCTTTGTGTTGCTTTCTCTGGTGAAAAATAGGCATCAAAGGTTAGACTATCGGATGGATAGTCATAATCAATAAAACGAGGAATATAGATTTTCATATTAATACCTATTACGCATGTTATGATTGAATTCCATTTGCTTATTCTTTTGATTATTACGTAGGGCTACAACAATCCAAACAGGTACCCACCACCCGCCAGTTAGGAAAGAAATAATCAAATGCATGATATGCCAAGTCTTTACGAATTCCATTTTATACTCCAATCTTTGCCTTATCGGCAATGTTAATAATTAGTTCAAGCAATAGTGAAAGCCAAACACAAACATAAGAAAACTTTGGGATTTTCTCTTCAACTGTTAAATTAGCTATACCAACGAGAGCCCACACTGAAAATAGACAAATAGCACCAATCACAGGTTTTTCTCCTTAAGAATTTCAATTTCGTTAATCCAAAACATCACCATTTGAATTTGTTGTTGCTCTGTACAACATTCCGGTCCATCCTCATTGAATAGTTTATAACACAAAGAAATATCTACAATGTCTCGAATATAACTATGGATAGTGTTACATTCATCATTAGAAATTGTCATCTCTCGTCTAGCAATTTCTAAACAGTAGCACATATATTGTGGGCTATAATTGTAAAAAGGATTATAAATCTTTAATCCAATTTCCATCAATTCATGAAGCTTACGCATTTTAGTTTCCAATATAAATTAAATTTGACGGAGAACATTAACAATCATTTGAGCAATAAAGCAAACCCAAAGAACCGCATAAGAGCCTTTATTAACTTCAGTGCAAAGATTAGCAACTCCAATTGCTACCCATGCAACTAGAATTGATAGGCTTAAAATTAGCATTTTAATTATCCCCTTCTTCACGGGAGCATTGTCCAGCAATCTTCATGAGAGAATAACATGCAATGCCTATGATGGCGATAATGCTAATAATTATAGTGTAAAACATTTCAGGTTCCTTTGTTCGTATGTTTCTATTATATAGAAGATTGTTACTGTGTCTAGTGATTGTTTGCAACAATGTGTAACGATAGCCAAGGACAATATCTAGCTGAATGTCCTTCACCTCCACACAGTGTGCACATACTAGACATAATCAGGTTCCATCATTTTATTGATAGTGCGAGCGGTTCGCATAGTGGCTTCCTCAATCATGCTATAAGGCGTCTTAATCCGTGGAAACTCTTCATCAGTGATGAATTCGCCGGGAAGCCAAGGCTTCAGATTGAACATTTCTTGATATTTACGGTTTTGATAAGGCATGATCATGACATTAATCCTCTACATAAATTTCATTGATGGAATAGTAATTCGACGGGTTAGCGTCTTGTTGTTGTCGCATATAGTCATTTGCTTTAAACCTACTTAAAAAGAAATGCCGGGGTACGTAACTACATGACCCTGAATTAAATTTGCATACAGCATAGATAGTCATGATTAGTCCTTAGAAATAAAAACTAGAACACCCCAAACAATAAGGGCTAGAACAAAACATAGCAAATACATTTGATTATCATGTGACATTTTAAATTCTCCTGTTGTGGTATGCCTAAAGTATAACAGAGCTAGAGCACATGTCTAGCAGAGTTACACAATTTTACACTTAGTGTTTCGTGTGCATGCCAAGCATAGCGATTATCAAGAAAGGAAAATATGCACACACTAGGGCTATTGCAATGATTTTAATGATAGTTTTAGTCAAAGAGATTACCTGTGATGGTGTAGTGACGATTGCCAATTTTAATTTCACTGACAGTTTCTAGATTGATATTACGCCATTGTGGCAGAGTATTTACAATCATGGTCAGAGTAACATACTTCCCCATATGGGCAGCACGATTAAAATCATTATGGCCTTTAACATATTCTACACGGCCTGTAATTGTCCTAATCTCTCCACTCTTTTTCTTAAACGTTACTTCCATTGTCTCTTGACAATCAAGCATCAAAGCTTGAAGTTTCTTTCTGTCAATTACAACCAAACTCTTAGGTTTGAAAAACAGATTCTTAAGAAATTGAATAAACATTTTATGCCTTTGCAAAAGTGTTGATAAGATCGTCAGTGTTATTGAAAGAGATAGACATTTTATTTCCTTAAAGATTAATAAATTTAAAAAGTATGATTGACTACACGAAAACTCTTGCTCATTCCATTTTCACTACACATCAATTCCAAATGATCGGCCTGAGAGTAAGCATCCAGTTTATAAGTATAATACACAATCAAGCCATTGTCACTCATTGGTTTCCATTGTTCATCAATTAGACATTCAATTCTGTACATTTTTATTCCCAGGTGTTACGCTTGGCGTTACGTTGGCGATTGAGTGCCAGTGTATCACGCTTTTCCTTGCGCTTACCATATTCATTTTCTGAATTGTAAGACTTAGTAACAGAGGATCGGATAAAGGAGCCCTCTTGAGAATCATAGTCTTCATCCATCATTGCATAATATTGCTTGTTCATTTTCTTTCCTATTGATTCTAAATTATTCGGCAGAAGTAGTGCCCTTGAGAATTGCCATAACTACATTAGGGTTATCCAAAGACTCCTTAATCATGTCACGGACAAATTCAGTAATTTCTTCTTCGCTAGAACATGTGGCTATGTGTTCTGCCACTTCCTTAAGATTGATTCGCATATATTTTCCTTTTTGGTTAGTGTGAGACTAGAGTATAACAGAGATTTTTAGTGTGTCTATGAAAGTTACAAAGACTTACAATTCAATCATAAGTGTGAATAATCTTGAAAGTATCTACATCAAAGAAAGAACTCTTCTTAATTCCATGTTTTACAGGTATACGTCGAAACAATTCCCATGCTTGAACGGATTCACCAGTGCTATTCAGTACATTCACCTTCCGAACACCATAATTCTTCATGGTGTCACCAAAAAAACTTCATCGTTTCACGGGTGAAGTATTGGCTATCAGGGTTGTACTCTTCATGAAAATCACGAAGGTCAGAAGCAGTCTTAATTTCAGTCTTAAGCATGATGTTTGCCTGTTTGTTTATGATGTGTGAATTATATCAGAGAAAGTGGGAGTGTCTAGCTCTGTTACAAACTCTTACACATTCTCGTTTGGTGCCCCAAACATGTCAAACAAGCGAGCATACCCACATGAATATTTTAGTTCAATGTTATTCTCTCTGCCACATGTAGACACTTGAGGGCATGCATCCTTGAAAGGACAAGGCTCATTTGCAGGTATCTGTCCTCTGATTAATTTAGAAGTATTGTTCATTTAATAAACTCCTGTAGCTCCAAATAAAACTGATGATATTTAGTAATTCGAGCAACATCCTTTTCTGTAACGCCTTTCAATCTCCGAATGTCGCTATTATGTCGAAGGTCTTGCATCTTCACTAGAATAGCATCAGAATTAGCCTTTACCTTATTCTTATATTCTTCATAAGTTTCGCCCGGTACTTTAGTTAGAGCCTTAATACCTTCAATGACACGTTCAGACATTCCAGCATCTCGAAGGTCTTGATACGTTGTCTTAGTATCTTCAATCAGATCATGTCCAACAGCAATACATTGCAATTCTTCATCACCTGTTCTCAACTGATGCATTACCTTCATTGTATGAAGAATGTAAGGATTGCCACCCTTATCAAATTGCCCATCATGGCCTTGTACAGCTAGAATAATCATAGCTGATAGCATTTTACCTTTTTGCATATTTAATCCTTTTTAAAAACCCATGACATGAATATCCAAAATCTCTCCATTACACATATCAATAGAGAAATTTAAATTATAATAGTTTACAGTTCTGTATCTCATTACCATTTCATCATCAACGTAATCATCTGTCAGAGTAATTTGTCCATATCTGACTAGCTCTTTATAAACTTCCTCAAACCATCCTGCACCAAGACTAATTAGAAGTTGATCTTTTGTCAGCATATAATTCCTTTAATTTAAAACCTACTATAAATATTCATCCAACGTTCATTCACTTTATCCAATTCTTCCATTGCATATTCACTTCCACCAGCCAATTCTGTTTGCTTGTCATTGAGATTTTCTACAATTTCTTGTAATTCTTTCTTGAATTTAGATGTTCCCATACGAGAGATAACATCTTGCAGAGCATCAATTTGATTTTGCAAACAATCTTCTGCAACAGCACCACACTTAGCATCACCTAGAATATCTCTGCCAATCTCTTCGACTTCGATCTGAAGGTAATGATTACTCTCTAGAAGATTTTCCAGCACAAGATTATCGATAGAGCCATTGAGGCGGAATTGTTCAAGTGGGGTGAAAGACATTTAGATTCCTTGTTTGGTATGTCGCTAGTGTAGCTGCATTCTGCACTCACGTCAACACTCTAAAGTGTAACTCTTTGTAACAGATTCTTAGACAAAATAAAAGCACCAACATACCTAAATATGTGGTGCTTAATCTAAAGCCTTTAAAGCAATTATTATTGCTTAGGCTACCATTGTATATACCTCTTATTTTAATACCTTTGTAGGGCTTTCTGAGAGGTTTTAGAGCTAATCTATTAGCCTCGTTTCCTCTCCCTGTCCTGTTGCCTCTCTTTATTCTTCCTCTTATCCTGCTTTTTACGCTCTACAGGATTTTCCTCATATTCATCTTCTGAGAATTTAATATAGGTCATTTTTCTCGAAGTGATCAATCACAGCCTCTTTAACTTTTGCTGTAAGGTCATAGTCTCGTGCACAAATCCAAGGACGTACATTCTCACCGCCTACTAGGCGCATTGGAATAGCACTCTTAGGGACAGAGTAATCAAAGCCCTCATCAACTGCATATTCTAAAGCCTCTACATCATAACCAATACCTAGGAAGAATGAAAGATAATTCTTACGATCCATTCCACCATCCTCTAAATTAAGCACTGCAATTTCTCGGCCTGTTTTCTTACAGAAATTATCTACAGGATTTGTCACTGCATAGCCAATTTCTAAAAACACCTGACCAATCTTACCAGCTTTAGTATCACGATTGACTAATAGAAGATCGTAAGCGGCTGCAATACGAATATTCTTTTCTTTCTTTTTAGCGCCTTTCCCTGTTGTTTGCACAACATTGAGGTAAACATATTCTGGCTTATGTTCCGCATATGCACTAATTTCTTGATATACACTTGTCATATTTTATTTCCTTTGTTTAAATTTATAGATCGAAAGCTACGCTTACAGGTGGAAGTACTTTCAGTTCAGAGTATAGCCCATTTGCTGTAGCTTCCTTAGTTTCTTTATTCTCAATATATTTCTTAAATGATTGTGTTATTTGAAAAGTATGGCTACTCCATTCAGACTTCTCCATTGTAACACGATTTTCCATCCATTCCTTAGTAATGTCATCCCATTTACCATCAAATGATTTATAAATTGATTCCCAATCGATAGGAAGATTCTTATACATCTTATTTGGAATACTGTAAACAGCTTCCAATTGTTCCATTGCTAATTGTAGACTAAACTCTTTTGTTGTGTCAAAGATTTCATCGGGCTTTAGGCCATAAAAACTTCCAAGCTGATCTACTAACACTTCCCATGAATTAATATTCTTATTATTGATTGCTAGGAGCAATTTAATCATTTGAGCCTTGGAAATATCATACCCACGTTCTTTATATTTGCTCACACGTAGGGCAGACACTAAAGGATATGTTGTGCCTTGATTAAATCCTAGATAACGTTGAGCATTATGCTTTAGAAAATCCTCAGACAAATGAATCTCATATTTTTCATCTTTATCCAATTCAATAGCTGCCATGTTGATTGTAAAATCAAAAGCTTTAAAAATATCTTCCACTGTTGGAAAGAATTGATAAGCAATTAATTGAACATCTTGTCCATTACTATTTAAAAGAATACTCTTGTTCGTGTAATGTGACACCCGTGCTGATGAATGTCCTACATCATACTCTGAATCATATGTGCTATTCATAATCTCACGTACAACATTTGAAAAACTCTCAGAGTCTCGAAAATAAACATCAATATCATTGATTTCTTTATTTGTAAACACAGATGTTAATGCACCTCCGGCAATGATACAACGATTGTCTTCTAGAAGGGCCAATAGATTGTCATCAATCCGTGATGTTATTTGTTTAATCTCATTTTTATATTTCATTTAATTTACTCCTGTTGATCCGTATGCACCTAAACCTCTAACAGATTTAGATTCAAACTCTTCTACAATATTAAACTTAGCTTGGATTACAGGGACAATCACCATTTGGGCAATTCTTTGCATTGGCTGAATACGAATAGAATCTTCTAGATTGCGGTTCCATGCTCCAATGCTAATTGGACCTTGATAATCACTATCAATTAATCCTACTAAATTACCAATAACTAGTCCTTCTTTAAATCCCATCCCTGAACGTGGAAGAATCATTGCTGCATATTTAGGATCGGCCATATAGAAACTAAATCCAGCAGGAATTAATTTAGTCTCCCCTGGAGCTAATTCAATCTCACCCCAAATACATGCCCGTAGGTCAATACCAGCAGCACCAACACTCCCATAAGAAGGCATATATTCGTTAAGACGATGGTCCAGAATTTTTAAATCAAACTCAATCATCGTTTTCAAAGCCATCAATAACTAATTCATAAGTTGGGCTATCTGATTCATACCAACAACCTGCAAAATTCTTATTAAAATTAACCGCTGCTTTAGGATTTTTAGATAATAGTAAAGCTAGACGAATAATCTCATCTCGCAAGTTCCCACCATATTCACTAAGCCTGACTACTTTCTTCATATATTCTCCTTATCTTAATTTAATACTATTCCTAAGATTGTTCTCTTGCTTTTTCATCGTTTCCTCTGGAACACCATGATCGTTTAAATTATCATGCCTACGTTCCATTATCATGCTTGTGACATTATAACCGAATTCTTTAGCTAGATCAAGATAAATCTTTAAATCTTTTTCTGTCGTAGTAGTGTTAGACACAATTACAATATCACCATGTTCCATAGCTTCTCGTGCACGAGAAATACAATCCTTATGAGCTAGGTGAATCTTTGTAGCATCAAAATTATATTCAGGCTGATTGAAACCTTTTTGTGTAGTAAAGTAATCATCTGCTTCTACATGGGTGACAATTCTCATTTCATAAGAATCAATCAGCATTGCTAAATATTCAGCAAACGTTGTCTTACCAGAATTACTACAGCCACGAATAATGTATAGATTTTTCATAGTTCTTGCAACTCCACAATTTCAAATTGATCAAAGTTTTCATCGTCGTCTGTATGTTCTTGCACCCATTCAACAATTCCAGACATAGTAGTTTGGTCTTCTAGGCAAACAATAGAATAATTATCATATAAACCATTAACACACTGTAGAACCTTATCTTTTACTTTATCAGCCATACCATTTGAAAACTGAAACACTTCAGTTTCCCCATAGCTTTTCCAAACTAATACTTTATTCATTAAATTTCCTTAATGGTGCTCAATAATTGGCTTATCAGCCATATATTTTTTAATCTCTTCCCAACTCCAAGGCTTCATATCTTTATTAGGACGTTGATCTACGCCAACATTTAACATCTTACCACGAACAGTTTTATATGATGCGTGGACATGACCAAATAAATGAAATGCTCCCTTGTGAGCGTCATGCCATTCATAAATTGGAAAGTGAAACATTACAACTTTAATACCCTCAATCCTGATTTCTTTATAATCTTGAATTGATTGGAAGATATCGAAGTGTTCAGATTTAATCTGTGTATGGTTTCCTTTAATAAGATGTTTATGGCCTTTTAGCCTACGCATCTTATTATACCCTGCTTTACGATCACCTAACACCTCATCGCCTAAAACATATACATTGTCTTGTGGAGATACAACACTATTCCAAGCATCAATTAAATTCTCATCGTGTTCTTCTAATGTATCACCTCTACGTGTATCACCACAAAATTCAAGGATACGTTTATGTCCGATGTGCATGTCTGCAATAGCGAACATTTCACTCATAAACAATCTTCTCGATTGTCTTAGGCTTCACCTTGACAAAATCATTACCTAGACCATCAAAACCATGATGTGAGGCATACCAATATGTAGTTTTATAGAATTCACCATTGTATTTAATGATTGTGAAACAATCTCGTGAGCCGTTTTCCCAACCTCCTTGTTGATCAACAAATTCAAGACCTACTTCCTCAATTAAAGACTTAATTTCTTTAGGGTAAGGGCCGCACTTAAGATATTCTTCAAACCCTGGTTCATCAACTTCAGATACACCATATTTTTTCTTGTACCAAGGAGAATAGACGGAATCAAATAGGTCTTTCACAAATTCATAACTTAGTTTTTCCATTTTATTATCCTTATTCGTAGACTACTACAACTTTTTCTTTAGGCGATACCTTGAATGCTTCAGCATAACTCCAATCGAATCCGTCATATGAGAAATATGAATAAGTAATTTTATAAAATTCACCATCTACCTTAATTACAGATTCACAGTGCTCAGCCCCTCCCTCACCACCGCCCTCAGCTTGAATGAATTCAAAATTAGGAATATCATCATTCCCGTATCCCCTAAGAAGATCAGTAAAATCTCCGTCAAGTTCTGCATAACGTTCTTCTAGCTCTTTAAATAGTTCTGTTGACATAATAATTCCTTTCAAATTTATTCACTAAATACACGATCTTTGTAATCACTAATCTTAACAGGATATGGGCCTGCATCACAAAATCCCTCAAAATAACCAGACTTTTCATAAGCTTCTACATATGCTTCTGCTGATTCTAGTGTCTTAAATTTTCTCACACAAACACTACCATCACCATTAGACTCATGATATTCCCAACCAATAATTTCTTCCATCTTATTTCCTTTAGTCATAATAATCTACAACCATTTGTTTCTTTTTAACGTCAGAATTGATGTGGATGTAATCCATTTCGTATCCGTAATGTGAACGATACGTATAATTCAGACGATACAAAATACCATCTAATTCAATGATAGTGTAACACTGCCCTGTATATTCATCATCGGGGCTTTCTTGTGTAATAAATTTTAATCTATCAGGATTTAAAATATTACTGCCGCAGAGAACAAAATTTTCATAGTATTGTTCTGGATTATATTTACATGCTTTCCACTCAAGACAAGAGATAATTTCTTGTTTCAGTTCTTCGTATTGAGTATATATTTTAGTCATAATAAATAATCTGTTTAATCTTTGGTGCTACTTCTTCTACCTGAACTGAATCTAGATCATAGCCTTTATATGAATAGTGTGAAATTGTAACTCGATAAATTTTATCTTCTAAAGAAAATACCGCAGTTGTATCAATTCCACAGCCTTGACTATGTGAATCATAATCTGGTTCATCAAGTTTAGACAGAAGTTCAATATTTACATCTTTTAGTTTCTCAATGTCTTGTCCTTGTAAGAAATTTACAACAGGACTAATCACTTCCTCATCATCCCACTCATCAAGAATTGAAGGTTCATCTTCACCAAAAATAGAATCTAGTTCTTCCTTTAGATTCTCCCAATTAACTTTCTTTGCCATAAATAGTCCTTTCCAATAAATAATTAATCTCATTCATACTAGGGTGAATGAAGTGCTCAAGATTTTCGCATATCAGCCTACTATAACTTCCCTTAGTGAGTGCTGTAGTGGTCTTACGTAACGCCATTGACCATGCTCTAGATATTGGCATTTTACCACGATTCTTAGGGTTTAGCAACCACCTTTCGCATGCAATTACAGCAATCTCTTCTCTCATCATTTTAATCTGTTGCTCAAATGATAAAGCATCAAATTTATTCTTATCAATCGCCACTTGCTCACCATCTTTAAGCACTGTTGTATAAATAGGAACATTTGGATAAGCAATTAACTCATGTAGAAAATCATGATCGTACATCTTAACAACAGCATCATCAAAAAATTCTGATTTTGTTTTATACAAAGACAGAAAATCTTTACTGCCATGTTGTTTATTCCAATGCTCTTGAAGGAATAGATATAACTTTTGATTAATCTGTGCTCCATGTTTCTTGAACACTAAAGCATGTTGTAAATGCTTCGACCAAAATATGTCCCAAGGCATGTGAGAAATCTTTATTGTGTAAAGATCATTCAATGAAGCATATTCTGTTTTACTTTCAAATGCTTCAAGAATATTTGTAGGCATACGGCAAACATCATAACCTTTAATACCTTGGAAGATATCACTACCATCATTCCAAACATCTACATCTGAAACACGGTGCCATTCAGGGAAGATTCTTTTAGCTGCTGTACTGCCTACAATTTTATACATATTATTAACTTAGAAAATGATGATTAGGTTTAATAGATAGAGCTTCTTCTTTTGTATCGAACATTAGTTCTGTTTCTTCAGGATTAATACTCCAACAAAAATAAGATACAGGTAGCCACCATTTGTTGTACTTTAAAATTGGAGGTCCAAGAACCTCTTTAACATATGAATCACAAAGGTTCATTATTCCTCTCCTAGTTCCCGAAGTTTACCCTTCAATTCCTTAATTTGTTCACGTAAAAGGTCTGCTTCTGTTGGAACAGCAGGCTCTTTGTATTCCCACAGGAGATTACCAAGGTCATTGAAGTCTAGCATATTGCCGTTTGTAAAGCCATCATATACTTGCAGTATATCCCAACCATCATTATAACCACCAACAATTTTACCTGTTTCAGTATCTGTATCTTCTAAGTCCATAAAACCTGAAAGAGTATAAAGACCTTCTAAATCTTTAATATACACAAATACTTTACCATTACGATAAACAACACGATTACCTGTTTGTAGCTCTGGCATTTTATTCATTTGTTCTTCCTTTACTAGAATTAGAGAATTTTCAGGCCATGACCAACCATGAACACTGTACGCACCATTAGGGTAGATATAATTAATGATGCCTTTTTTACAACAAAATTCTAACATATCTGGAGCAAATAAGATACTCTTACTCAGGAAAGAGTTTGTAATTACCTCATCACCAATTTTAAATTTAGACATAATGTTTCCTTATTTGAATTCGTAATAAGCCCACTTGCCCTTGTCGGCAGTGTCTACACTCTGCCATTTGCTATGCGTCCCGCGAGCATCCTGAATATCTGGTACAACCTTAACAAAACAATCCCGTAGCTTCTTTAGCTGAGATTGTACATCTTGTGAGCGATATGTACGACTGACAAACAACGCTTGTGTTGCAAGCGTAGGCACACCAGCTTGATTCAGATTTGTATATGAAAGCTTTGCAGGTTGATAAATATCTGCTAGAGCCTTCTGTACAGATTCTGTAACAGGCAGAAGTCGATAACGTTGATCAAGGCTAGACACCAGACCTAGAGGACTGCCACCAACTGCCACAATAGCATCAATCTTACCTTCTAGTAAATCTTGCTTCATTGCATCATTATTAGGGTATTCTTGAACACTAAAGTTAAGACCACTCTTAGCTGACACAACATTAGCACTCATCACAGAGCCACCTACAGCACCTACAGTGCGCCCTGTAAGGTCTTGAACAGAATTATATGTAATGCTTGTACCACCCACCTTAAAACTACCTACACCAAAACCACCTTCCTTCTTAGTGTCAGCGCGAGCTACAAAATGTAGTTCTTCAGGGTGTAGAGCAAATAGTGTGCGAACATTCGCCACCTTGGTTTCATCCTTCATCTTAGTCCAAAACAATAGATCACTTTGTACAATTGCTGCATTCACTTGATTGCCAGTAAGTAGCTCCACATTCTTTACAGAGCCTGTAGTTTCTTGCTCTGCAAGGGTTAGACCAGTGGCAGAGTAATTGCAACGTTGTGCTAGTTCTTTATACATACGTGCATATGTGCTTCCACTCTTGCCGTCGCCTGTAGCGACAACAAAATTTTCTGCTTGAGCCACTGTCATTGCAACAAGAAGGGTAACGGCTAGGGAGATTTTCTTAAACTTGTTCATAATATATTTCCTTTATAGAGTTTTACAGACTTTTCCAGTTATCTTTAATGGTCTGTGCAATTTTTTCAAAATTAACGCCACCATCATTTAGCTCAATTAGAGATGGAATAAAACTGGCATATTTACCATCTGTATTTTCCATACCAGCCCATTCCATTACCTCAACAGGAAGAACACCCCCTTCAGGGGTACCAAAACCATCAGTACCGTAGGAAAGATTATCCTTCATTTTCTTAGCAAATTTTGGATTTTCCTGGGCATGAATATTACACAAAACACCTAGACAACAAAACTTATTGCTCTTACTCCTAAGTCTTTCCCTACCCTGTTTATAATCACCAGACTCAAGAGCTTTAACCCATTTCATTGCAATATTCTTTTTCATAATTTATCCTTTCAATTCATTTTAAAATTAGAGTAACCATTATCTATAGGAGTAGAGATTGCTCTAGTCTGTGTTGGCTTAGAGTCTTCCATTGTAGCAAAGAAAAGAGCCCCAATCACAACAATAAGTAAAGTGATACCAATTATTACAGATTTCATCACATTCCTTTCAATACAGCAGGTTGTAGTTCACGAATCTCAAGCAAAGAGCCTAGATTCACTGTGTTGTTAGTATAACTCACTTGGCGCATAGGTTCAACACTTTCTTCAACCTTTTTTGTAACAAAATCATCATCTAGGAGTGCCATCTTGAGGTCAGCCATAGCTTGGTTGTTCGCCTTGTCAATGGCTTCAAACGCTGTCTTTTCTTTGAACACAGACATAAAATCTTTAGATTTACCAAATGATTTACCAATCTTCTGATCTTCTACAGCCATCTCATAAATTGCCTCAGCCTTATCCACTTGTTGCATAAAGATTTGTGTTGAATCTCGTGCTTTCTTCCACATTTCTACACGCATTGCAAACAGATTTTCATAACCTTTTAAGCGCTCTTGCCATGTTAGGGCTTCATCGGGATATTGCTTGATAAAACGTAAAGCTTTTGATCGGAAAGATTCTAGTGATGCAGCTTGTTGTTTTAACATCTCTTGTTGATTTTCTAACTCTTCCCAACGTTCCTTAGCTCGCTGATGTAATGCTTCCACTGGAGAATGATCAATCACAACACCTAAAGCTTTAAACTTTAATGTTGTAAGGCTCTGTGATACTGCCGGAGCTAAAGCAATAACTAAACCTCCCACAGCAAGGGCAATAGCAGCCCCTACAATGCCCTTAATAATCATAAAGACTACAGGGGCCACCACTAGAGCGGCTAGACCAATCAGGCCGATTTTAGACCACTTCTTAAAATTCTCTTGTGTAATCATGTTTATTCCTTTCAAACTTTTACATACGTCTCAAGCAGACGTAGCTTATATGGTGCTGTCTGAAGTTCAAAACTCTCAGCCACTCCAACACCACTCTTACGTGCAAAGAAGAGTATAGCAGCAAAAGGAGTGTCTTTCACAGCCATAGCAAAATCTTTTTGATTTACAATAGTAATATTTTTAATAAAACTCTCATGTACATCAATCATCAGAGAAATCAAAGCCTTCTGGTATGGAAGGAAATGCTTTGCATCTTCAGGGAAGTATGCTAGGTATTCTTCTACTTCGTTCTCTAGAATCTTTTCCATTATGATCCTCGGAGTAAGACCATTTCCTTTTACATAGTGGATGCTGACGTATAGGGGACTTTTAATCTTGCAGATTGGAATGCCTTGTTTATATACAACATAGCCTTCCTCTAAATCTGGTAAATTATTTGCGGCATCAATACATTCTTTCTCAGTAGCAAAAGAATAAGTCTTTACATTCTTATGTCGAAACTCTGAACTCAATTGATTTACGTCAATGTAATTACCAACTAGATTATTTCGGATAGCAAGCAAGTGTAGAGTATATCCCTCATACCGAGTTACAACCCTATTCTCCATAGAAGTTACTTCAAAGATGTAAGTGTTTTCTTTATCTAGAAATTTATTACAACGATTCTGAAACTCTTCATCATCGTAAACATCTAGAGCCTTCAATACCAAATCTCGGAAAGTCATATCCCAAGGACCAACCTTACTATCAGCAAATGCAGTTCCACGTGTTGAAATATACCAAGTGTTTTTATAACAGAAAACCTTTGTCAAACTTCCGTCCACTTTAGAAGCTACAACATCTGTAGACCAATCAATTTTTGGTGTTACATCAGGGGCCTCGGAAATATTGAAAAACCTATCGAATGATCGGCTAACAACATTATATTCACTATCAATGATAAGGCTACGGCATTCCATAACTACAGGATGACACTTAGGTGAATCAATTTGATTGTAATCAAGTAGGTAAAGTGTATCACCTTCTGGAGTGATAAAAGGCTTTACAGCAATAGCTAAATCATCTGTAAGAGCCTTAAGGCCATTTTGTTTTATGTATTCAATTGTTTTCATTGTACTTCTTTCCAAGATCAAAACCAGCAATCATACTTGCAATCATAAAGATGGGACTGAAAATCAGAGAAAACAAAACAATCAGTTCATTGGTGATATATGGGAAAGTAACCCAAATAATAAAACCTGTCATGAGGTTTGGAAGGATTGCATAAGCAACCATAGTAATAATACGTTCCAAATTAATCTTCATTTTGCTCTACTCCTTGTCGTTCCATTGCACCTTCAATTACCCAACGAATATCTCCTTGTCGTCCTTCAGGTGCAAAGAACACCCATTGTGTATAACCTTTATGATACTTAGTATCCCAATCGTCTTTCTCACGATGAAAATAATTATTACCTAACCAATCTAGGATTTGTTTATCTGTGTATTTATACATTATGACTCCTTTAAATCAGACATTCTTTAATAAAGTCTGCACGATAAAGTTCTTTAATTTTCTCTGCAAACTCTTTATTAGCAAATGTATGTGTAAACACAGGATGTCCAAGACGTTGCTCAACATCATAGTGAAAATCACCAAAATTCATTGTAGTCATACCTGTAAAGCCCATTACAGCTAGTGCTTGTTCTTTTGTAAACATTTTTAATCCTTTAAATTAATCAGGCTTTACAGCCGAATCGAAAGCCTTGTTAGCTTGGCTAATAAGCCCCTTGGTATAGCCAAAAGGGTGTGTACCATCATCTGCTGACGCAGGAAGGGTAACTAGGTCTGCCACTACAGCAACAGGAGTAACAACAACTGCAACAGTTGCCTTAGCGAGATTTGATAGCATATTAAACATTTTATTTTCCTTTAAAGTGAGATATCAAGTTTATTGAATTCTTCTCCGACCAAATCTTCAGCTTGTTCCAATGCATACATCAGACCAGAAAGCTTAGTTTGTGATAGCAATTTCTTTGCTTTTTCTTCTAAATGCTTATCATAATTTTCCATTAGACTTTCCATAGCTTCAACAAGACACTTAGAAAAAGGCACTTCGACGTTGTTTACAAGAACCTTCACTTCAGCCTTAGAGTTACCACCCTCATGAATAATATTAAAAACTTCAAGGATATCATCATTTTTACAATGCTCCACCATAGCACTAAAAATAACAATATTGGCAGCTTTGGTGTCTAGGATATTAATAGTTTCAGACATTTGTATTTCCTTTCATGTGTTTATTCATCTTATCACGGATTGTATCAAGAAGTTGTGGTTCTCGCTCAAAAATCTCTTTAACTTGATTTGCTTTATTACTACAAGCTACAACATTTCCCTTGACATAACCCTTACGACCATCTACACGATCAATCGTGATCTTGTCTGGTGACAGTGGGGTGCCAAGATAGTAACACTTCTTAGACAGAAGAAGGTTTCTAATTGAAACAACAGAAAGGTTAAATTCAATACCCCTTCGTTGTGCATCATCTCGTTTAGACAACCACTTGCGAACAACTTTATCTTCAAATTGCATGTCCATGATGATTCATTCCTTTGTTGCGATGTAGCTATCATATCACAGCTTTCACAAAAAGAAAAAGCCTTACAACTTTTTACAATTGTAAGGCTTAGTGTTGTTTTTATGCATCAATCATTCGATGCAACATAAACACTATTCAACGTCTCGAATGATTTATATTCATAATTAATACTGATAATCCGAGATGTAAACACTCGTGTACACCCTAGACGTGGATGGTCTAGAGCTACAACAGAGGCTTTCTTTCCCACTTCTAGAAAATTAAATAAATCATGTTCTAGAATAAAATGTACTTTTGGTTTATCCATCTTTAATCCTTAAGTTTGATAACCGATGTAATCAGCTAGAAGTTCTCTAGCTTTTAAGTATTCTTCACGTAGTTTGTGAAACTCATCATCTTTAATCTCTTTAAAATGAGAGTAATATACAAATGCGTATTCAAAACTATCTGATTCAATTGCATCTAGGACAGAGTTCTTTTCTTTTGCTTTCATTTTATTCTCCAATCATTTCTACAGATTTTAGTTTTCCAGTTTCACCATCGAAAGTGAATTTAATGTTATCAGTTTCATCTGTTGCCATTGCAATATTAGTAATTCTAGGGTAAGAATCTTGATCATGTAGCCCAGGGCAAAAACCAAAGCAAATGTTATCAGGTTTAGGCTCTGGCTTGATACGATATTCATTTTCTTCTAGCCAATCGGGTCTAGAAGTATCAAACCATTTTCCTTGCCAAGCTTTACCTTGAATCTTCTCCCCATCAGCCCATGCCTTAATCAATTCAGCATGCTTATGTGGTGTTTTGACAGACTCTTTAATAAATCCTAGTCTAATAGGATAATAAAACCCGCCAAGACTAATACTATCCTCTCTAATGTGAGCAATTGGATACGCAGTATCCCAATCTGGTAGTTTTACCTTATCGCCAACTTTAAATTCATATTCCATATTCATTCTCCTTTACTAATTAAAAACAATGTCACACCTTTTCCGTCTAGCTTTGTCATTTCTTCAAAATCTATAGCTGCAATATGATGTTCTTCACTCTCAAAGAAATCATATTCATCTGAACAATTAATCTTAGCTGCAACTAGATTTTTCTCTTTATTATGTGCATGAGCACGATAGGCGTGAATTGTCATAGATGTTTCCTCAATTATAGATCAAATTCAATAGTCTCTACTCTCTGTAGTAGAGAGAATTTTGTAGCAGAAGTTTTTGGATTGCTCATGTTAATAAGCTGTCGGGCTTTTACAGCAGCTAGTTGCAATGATTTCTCATTGACATTACCGAAGTATTTACCTGAGACGTAGATATCGTAGATCATGATTTAAATATTGCAACAATAATATTAAAGAAAATGAACATAGCCCAAAATAAAATTGAAAATAAAATAGGGCCGTACAATGGTAGTAATACAAGCCACCAGGACCATTGAGCTACTATACCAATACTTAGAATTTTTAATACAATAAAAACAATACCAAGAATTCCAAAGATTGTGTCTTGTTGTAACATAATATTTCCTTTAATCGTTTGAGAGGGTTACTGAGCCTGTGAATTTAGACCAACCATCTGTTGACCAATCTTTGATAAATACACCCTCTTTAGTTTGACTTCTACCTCCCCATTTTACAACCGTGCCATTTCGATCTGTTATAAACAAGACAATATCCCCGTCATCATGGATTTTAAGCATGGGGTAAGATTGTACCACACTAACATTAATTTCACTCTTCATTTTAAATTCTCCTTAGTTAAAAATTCTACAATTTGTTGTCTACGCTTAGCCTTTGTTGTGGCTGGAACTAGATTATGTTCCTCTAGAAAAGCCTTGTCAAGATTATCCTTACAGATTTGAATGGCTTTCTTTTCTATCATCGCAGTGTTGAAGTCTGTTCCATTTTTCTCTGACATACTTTTAATCTTATGTGCCACCTTAGACACCAATTGTAAATCCTCTGCTGTGATAAGCGCAAGACCTTCTACAAATTGTTGCAAATCTTTAATGCTTCTAAGGCTGTGCCCTCCAACTTTGTGATCAACTTCCATATCTCCTATAACACAAAGTTCTCCCGTGAGAGCACAAACACCACCCCACACTGTTGGGAATCTACCACGATTTTCTAATTTAGGGTTTTCTATTCTTATTCTATTATTCTTAATGAATTCTAACTTGACAGGGTGTTTATTCCATAGCCCTGATCTTACACCCCCTCGAAGGAAAGACATGAAAGATGATTCTGTTTTCCATATCTGAGGATATTGTTTTAGAATCTCTTCTATTTTATTTTGTGCTGTCATCTTCCCCTTCAATCAATACTAAAGGATTTAAGATATAACGAATTTGTTCATCAAATTTTTCAACATGCCCAAGACACAAACGCGCATAACAACTATTATTAAAACTAGTCTTGGCTCCACCCCTAGTCTCATAAACTTTCAGGATTCTCTCACCAGTCTGACTGTCAATAATACACCAGCCTTCAATCCTATGACTCATATTTAATCTCCAATTCTTTTAAAACTTCTTCAATGCTATATAGCTCTCCCTCTTCCCTACGTAACCAAAGCATCAAAGCACTATCTTGAAGGTAATCTAACCAATTCCACTCATATGTATTTCCATCCCAAGAGAGAAATGGTTTCTTATCATCCCCGTAGTAGCCTCTATAAGCCTCTACAACGCGCTCAAACATCTCTTTGATAGTAGCACAGCCTGAAAGATACTTCTCTGCTGTAGTCCTGCCGATGCCACGGGTCTTTCCTAGCTTATACTTCTCTCTCACATCATCAGAGAAATTAGGAAGACCTAGAATATTATCTGTGCTTAAATCACCACTTAGTAATTGTGAACAAAAGTGTTTTGTAGCTTCTTCAATTGTTTGTGTGACAATTACAGGCTCACTGTCTCCATAATTGAACTGATCTGATAGACACATTTTCAAATCTTTGTCTACATACCCTAGAACAATCTTCTTTTGCCCTGTCTCTAAGAAATTAAGATAATCTTTATAAGCTAATATTGAACAAACATCATCAGCCTCTTCATCATCACATACATGAATCTTACGTTTATATTTTTGAATAATAGCTTCTTTTACTTCAGCAAATAATAAAGGCTTAACACTTCTTTTTCCTTTATAGGGAAGAGTCTTACCAAGAGTCTTTCTGAAATTACCTTGTCCACCAATTACTAGTAGATAATCATCAGCAAAGTTTAATCTCTTCATACGTCCAACAAAGAAATCGAATGATTCGATAGCCTTATTTAAATGATCTGTAATTTCTGTGTTTAGCTCTGCACATTCTTCAATCTCAAAGTCATCAACTGACAAGGGCTCTTGCCCTTTTGCAATACGCTTATCATTCATTACTTTTAGAGCACCACCTGATTTACTCTTCCAGTGTCCGTGGAATTCGGTAACATTTTTAAATCTTTGAACATGGCCTGAAGCAATATGTTTAACTAAAACATAATCTGTCTGTACCATCTTAGCGGCTGTCAGTAGTGGCGTGTCAGAATCAATTACCATCAATTCATAAGGACATTTCTCTTTTGGTGTAATTACATTCTCTGTTTTAAATGCCATCTTCTACCTCTGTAAGAACAACTAAACCTCTACGCCTATCCTCTGCTATAGCAGTCTCAGAATAGTTAAAATAGCCCCATCCTTCAACGTAAACACGCACAACTTCTCCAGAATGTTCACCAAGGTCTGAATATTCTACACAAGACCCATCACATTTTAATTCTAACATAGTGTTTCCTTAAACAAAAATAGGGCACTAAGCCCTATGTTATTAACCATTAAATATTTTAGTTACTTTCTTCTCAGAATTATAACGGATATTTAATCTAGTCATTCTGAAATCTTGAGTATAAAAATGATCATCGGGACCGATACGAACGCCTTGTTCACTTAATTGCTCAATATCCTCGTTAGTTAGAATATCTCCCAATTTAACTTCGATATCATTCATTATTCTAACTCTTCAAGTAAACTCAAGAAATATGGGGCACATTCTTCACCATAAGTTTGTGGATCACTAAACAATAGGTGTTCAGCAATATTTACAAATTCTTCTGGTGCTTCACGGAAACGTCTGTCCCATTCTGTGAATGCTCTAGCAGCTTGTTCTTTTGTGAAAGAAAAATAGTTTGAGGTACCAATTTCATTTACAGTTGCCTTACCTTCAAAAGTAAGTGGTTCACTAGAGTTAATAGTAACTGTACCATTATTAATGAATGAAATTTCAGTCATCAACGCACTTCTTTCTGAATGGTCACACGCTGGAAGATTTTAACGCCATTGGAAGCACCACCACACGCTTGTTGTGTTCTACGCGCTTGTGCACGGGTGTCTGCATGATCTACAACTTCATCACCACGTTGAACTACATAAAAACGCTCAATAACTTTTTCTTTTTTCATAACTTTCTTTTCCTTTACTTGTTTAACTAACTTCATATCATCTTCAAATAAATAATACATGCCATATTCAAACTGCACGAGTGGACTACCATCATAAAAATAATGTTCGTGAACTACACCCTGTTTGCCAGTAACCTCGTCCATATTTTCATCCCAACCAAGGACCGAATTAATATATCTTTCTCTATTCAATTCTTTAGCAACTACTACCTTGTCACCTACTTTAAATTTACTCATAAATTCTCCTTTACTTTACATTTAAGACTACCCTAAATTAATAGGGTAGGGTTTACCATCAGAAAGGAATATCCCCGTCCATGTCGTCAAATGGATTAGACTCTTCAGCTTTAGCAGGTTTTGTCACCTTTGGCTTCGTAGGTTTAGCAGCAGGTGCCTTTTCCTCTACTGGAGGCTCATCAGAAGAAACGTTTTCACGTTCTTTAAATGCACCCTTAACCTCTACCAACTGTTTCTCTAAAGTACTACCAGTAAAATTACTTGCTCTACGCATTGTTGCGACTACATGCGCCGGAATGATACGTACATCATCTGGATCATTTTCAACATCAAATTGAATTAGTGCAGGTTTTACATCAGTTTCAAGTTGTTGTTGCCCGCGAGCAATTGCGCCAGCAAACACGCAATATTCTTGAAGATAATTCTTCTTACCATCTGCTGATGGCTTCAGAGAGACAGAGGTTGTAAAGTTAAATTGTTTTCCAAGCAATTCATCAATACGCTCAGGCAGGAATGGTTGACCAGCAGAAATTAATTTAGATGCTGTGGCTAGTTTGTAGAACAGGTTTTTCTGGTTTAAACTCCAACCATCCTTTAGTTTCTCGTTCACACGCAAATTTGTCATCCGTTGTAAAACCATGCCGTGCTCTTGTGTATAGAACTTCCCACCGAGCCAAATGCGTAATGGCAATGGTGAAGAAGAGTCTCCAAACCAGATGCCCTTATCGACAATGATTTGCGGAAAATCCACGGCAATTGCCGCTGCCTGTGCAACGGCGTTAGGCCAGCACTTTAGGCGAACAGTTTTACCAGTCTTAGGGTCTTTACCGTCTTTGAAATAGGTTAAAGGTTTAGCCTTAATAGCCTCAATCTCATCGTCTTCATCACCAGTAAATACAACTTCTGAATCTTCTTGTTCTTGAAGTCCTAAATCTGCGATCACGCTGATAACACCCTGAAGAGATTCACGGTCAGGTACGCCTACTGCCTCAACCATATATTTGTTATAAGCCTCATAATCAATTTCTTTTTTATTACTACTATCACTAACGTTTTGTTTAACAACACCAAATGCCATTTTATTTCCTTTTATCTTGAAAGTTTAAATTTATCGGACGATCTTGTCCATGTGTAATATACATCGGGGCTTTCTTCCTCTTCTGTATAGTCGTTATTATACTCTATAATTTCACCAGAGTCTAACCAATATGTCTCTTCTTCGCAACGTTTCCTAGGATGATTTATATGAAAAACTTCTATAATTTCATTTACGTAATCAAGATTGAAACATTCCGTTGAACCGTCAAACTTAGAAGATGGCATAAACCTTAACCCCTCTTTCCATATGTAATCAAGAATAGTTTCTTCCAGTATAGATGTTTCTCCTGCTGTAAGTTTCCATGCATCAATTTCTTGTACTTCAAAACCTTTGTTTATAAAATTTCTAAATCTTAGATTATAATTAATAGAAACACCAACCTTGCCAAAAGACTCACCATCTTTTGTAAGTTTTAACAAATATAAACAACCATCTTTACTTGCAAACTCTGGGTTATAACATCTATGTTTATAATTGTAAGCACCATTTTCAAAATGGCAAATAGGACAACCAGATTTTTTAGAAATATGATTATTAGCTGTTGTAGTCCAATCCCCATGTTTAGAACAAGTAACTATAATACTGGTTTTATTATCCTTGTACTCCTGTTCTTTATAAGAATATATCCCATTATGTATTTTTATTGCTTCTTGTTTAAAAGCCTCAAATCCCTTTCTTTTATTCTTACCCCTGTCATCAGCAGCACATTGAAAACAATTCTTTCCTTTTAAATGATAATGTGCAGGCTGGCGGAAATCGCCGTGAATAGCACATGTAATAACTACTTTATTCTTAATACCATTATATTCAGTTTTTGAATAATCATATCTATCCCCGTGAACTTGTTTTGATGTTTGTATAAAATCTTGAGTATCTTTTATTCCACTCGGCATACGTACCTCACTGACACGCCTCACAATCTGTTGACCTTTCAACCAATCCACTACCCCTCATACTATAAATATAGTATAGACTTAGAATCCCAGGATCATTAAAAGCAAACTTATGAATGTCACTAATATATTCTTCTGTATCCGCAGAAGAAAAATATAAATTGATTGACTGTTGTTGGTCAATGTACTGCTGACGCAATGAACATAGACGTAAATAGTCTTCCATTGGAATCTCAAAAGCACAACGAAACACTTTCTTCTCGTGCTCAGATAACCAATCTTCTTTTGCAATTGTTCTGTTTACAGCAATACGTTTAATTGTCTTTTTGTTATAAACTCCACGTTCTTTCATAATGTTCAGAAGAACTTTATTAATCCTGTGAAACTCACCACCAGCGGATTGTTTTGTAAACACCATTGACATATCAAGACCAATACCTTCACTTGCACCCGCTGCTAGTTCGGCTGTACTCTTGGTGGGAGGCATCATTAAACGTGTTGCATTTCTAATACCTAAACCTTTACAGCCTTCTGGTTCTCCCATTACATTTGCAAGCCATTGTGTTGTTTCTCTTGAATCTCTATCTAGGCGAGAGAAAATCTCATCATCTAGAATAATACTCTCAAGGCTTCCCACAACAATACTTCGTAACTGCATTAGAGTATGCCAGCCTAGAACACCACTACCTAAACTACGGAAATGTTCAGTAAACCTGAGAATCTTTTCCATTGCTTTTTGATCTTGACGCGAAAGCCCTTTAATCGTCTCAATATATTCACTGATATTACAATCACTCATGATCTGTCCAATATGGATAAGATGGACAGGCCACTTATCATATACTTCAAGATTGTAATTCAGAATAACACAACTAAATGTGTATTCTTCACTCGAAGGCAGGCAAGTTTCTTGACAAAGGTTAGAAGCATGAACTTTAAGACCTTTACGTTTAAATGCTTCGGCTAAATGCCTATTCATTTTATCAATAAAAGTGTAATACCCCCTACCTCGCGGTAATTTTACTTCTAATGTTTTCTCTAACTTATCAATAAACTCTTCATTACCTTCATTCAATTCACGAATAAATTCATCATCAATCAGCCAACCTACATTGTTTGATTCTGGATTCTTATAAAGGTTCTTTAGAACTTCTTCAAAATCTCCATGTTGTGGCCGAAGGGAGTAAGCTAATGAACCACGTCTAGAGCCTTGTACAACTTCGTCCATCGTGTTAATCAAATCTCGAATAACAGGCATAATACCGCCACTCTTACCTCCCCGGGCTAATGGAGCACCCTCACTAGGCCACGCATCAATCGAGTAACTTGTTCCGTGCGAGTGTTTTGTAAGAATTGCAGCTTCAGTCATAGAGTTATAGCGATCATAAAGATTATTCTCTAACACACCACCAGCACAAGAGACTGTTGTCCCACGTTTCCGCAAACCACCATTAGCTAGAAGAGGTGTTGAATAACTAATGAATTGATCCCAAGTAGTGTTAAAGAATACTTCTTCATAAGTTTTACCTGATGTATAGGAATCGTTCTCCCACCAATCAGGATAGATAGCCGGGGCGTGACTAGCAAGCATCTTAGCTACGCTTTTCAAACGTGATTTAACACTCTCCTTTTGCCAAGAATATTTCTCCATGAATAACTGATAACCACCAGATGTAAACCATTCAGGTGCTTCACCGTCTTTAATAGCCTTCTTATTTTGCTTTGAATAATCAATCATTCTTATTTTTTCTCCATGAACTTCCAAAACCGCGTTTATTCCAACCTAACTCATATTCTTGACCTTGACCTGTAGAAAAGAAATCAATTACTTTATATGAGTATGTATTCTTTTCAAACCAATCAATGATTGAACACTCTCCAACCTCAAACTCATGAGGCAGGTTTAGACGTTCTAGGTAAATATTAAGCCGATGCTTTACAAAGTTTTTATACTCTTGTTTCGTAGCACCATTTAAAGACTCACCAATAATAGCCAAATCTACAATACGTTCCTCATGAAGATAAACTTGCTGTACTGCTTCACGAACTTTTTTATATCTAACTTTATCATCTTTAAGCGTAGTACCTAATTCTGAATAGTAAGTGTTAATAATTTCTGCACTAATCATTCCGTGCAAGTCTTCATCAACAGCGCTTTGATTTGTCCCTCGTGCTGTCACAGGAATCTTATTATTACCATTTGATTGGAAACTTTTCAGCATTGAAAAAGGAGAAAACAATAATGCTGTCTCTGTCATTGAAAAAATAATTACAGAAAGAATCTCGTCATCTTTATCACTCAATAATTTACCCAACCACTCTGCACGCTCTTTAAGCACAGGGTCATTCATAAACTCAAGATAATGATCATCTGTGTCTAACCCTAGTTGAATGTTAATTTGATTATAAAACTCAGCATGTACAGCACGCTCGACCATCTCAACAACTGACGCAGCTAATTTTACCTCTGGTCTTGGGAATATTTTACCAATCTTAGCCCACATACTCCCAACTTCTAACTCATATTTAACAAATAGATTTAGTAGAAACTTTACCGTGTGTTGTTGCTCAGGAGACAGTTCATATTTAAGTTGCATCTTATCTAGTTCAACTTTCATTTCAGAGCTAAACCAGAGTTGATCTTCTAATTGTTTATTAGCTAATTCTACAATTTTAGGATAATAACGTACATAACTATCTGTAGGTGTTTGAATTCTTGTTTTAATTTTACTCACTAAACCTCCTTTATTTATTCTTCATCAAACACAAACAATTCACCAACATTGTGCCTAATGATCATATTAGAAAACTGAGGGTAGGATGACATGGCCTTCATCTCATCAGCCATATCTTCATCATCTCCTACCAATTGTTCAATCCTATTCTCTAAAGAACTTCCATTACGTAAATATTCCCTATCAGTCCTCTCTGTGCCACTATAAAGAATTCCTAACTTAACTTCATTACCAAACAATAATGCACGATGATAACAATTCTTCTCTGTCACTTCTTTAGATGTATCAATACCTAATCTATATAAACAATCATTAAACTTTTCTTTATCACCACTTACAATACATTTCTTAATCTCATCTACTTCCATAAGATCAAAAATACTCAATACTTTAATCATTTATTCTCCCTTATCCTAACACTACATTGTTAGGAATTAATTGCCTATGTTGAATCCATCCTTCAAAATTACCTGACCAAAGTTTACCATTCTTATCCACATGTGTAATTCCTTCTTGCCAAGAGTCTGGATCAAATGGGACATTAACAGAATCTACACCTTTATTTTCAAAATATAAATCTTCCATTGGAGTAGCACTATGCTCAAAAGGACTAGCATGTACAGGTTTACTCTCAACTAAACGTTCATAAATCTTATCAGCTTTTTCTAATGAAGGGTCTAATAGTCTAAAAGACACTTGAGCACAACATGATGATGAAATCGCTAGAGCATTGGCTAATGTTGATCCACCATCACGCTTGTTATCAACAGCCATCATATCTCGCCCAGCATAACCACTATCTTTCCAGAACCCATCTAAATAATATGGCGTATGCCAGTCTCCAGGGCGTAGCTCAACTATATCAGATTGTTCATTTGCTTCACGCATACACTTAGCTAATTCAGCAATCGTAGGGTCTGCATCTTCATGATCACGTAAGTAAAAGAAATTATTCCATTCTGTACCTGTGATTACAGTTTTCATAAAAACAAATGGTTCTAGAATACGATTACCAACTTGCTTATGTAGCCCTAAACTTTCCATACGTTCTGATGAATTTGAAGCAGAAAGAGCAGCATCTTCCCATTCACTTTTTGCCCAAAAAGAATCTTCTGTTGAAAGTTCTTCTTTAGCTTTCATACCTGCTTGATTCTTACCCCAATGAACAGGCATTGCAGGAGTGGTCCTTACTTGCTCAATAGTCTTCTTAATTGGAATAGCTCGGCTGGATGCTGAATTTTTACTTAACATCCTGTGCGTATTTAGTTCACTCAATATCATCCGAGGAAAATCAATCTCGAAAGTTGTAATAACTTTTCCAGTAACACTAGACTTACTCTTAGCTACTACACGAGCAATAATACCCCCCTTACCAAATACTTCTGATTTATAGTTCATTTAAGCAATTCCTTAATCTTCTCAATATCCTGAACACTACCCGTTTGTTGATAAACAACATTCTCCCAATTCTCATCAACAACTAGCACAGTAGGTACTGCTTTAATATTGAATTCCTTTACGCCTTGAGGATTCTTGAGAGCATCTACAGTCTCAAATTCAATCCCTGCATCATGGAGTTTCTTCTTAGTTCCTGGGCAATTAGCACAGAATGTAGTTGAAAATACTAAAACTTTATTTGTCATAAATATTAGCCTTTTTTAGTTCATTTTCAATAATTTCAGTGATATGACACCCACCATTATAATACTGTGTAATAAATCTCAGGTTCTTATTTGAATCTTCTGTGACTTCAGTGAATCCATATGAATCTAAAGTTGATAGTGAATATTTGAAAATCTTTCCATGAATTTCAATCAGAAAATTATCACTTAAATACTCTTCAATGTCGTAATCATCACGGCCAATTGAAAAATTCAATGCATTTGTAATCTCTTTAGCATTTGCTTTTCTAACTGATACTTTTTGTACTACTGTTTCACTCATTATCTTCTCCAAAATAATCTTCCATTGCCTGATCATACCACTCCCAATTATCTACTCCACCATTTTCTAATGCACAAAGCTTTTCTTCTCTATTCATTAGACGCTCATATTCGTCAATACTAATTTCAATTGTTTTAATTTCAGTCATTATCAATCTCCATAATTGCACGTTTAAGATAATTAGCCTGATCTAGACATTCTTCATATGCGTGATTTAACCAGTAACGTAGATCACCTTTGTTTTGATCCAAAGTTGTATTATATTTAATAATACCAACATTTGACCTATCAAGTAAATCTTTTCTTACCGCGTCTACAACTTTATCTTTGATAATAGGTTGAAAAGTACCTTGATCTATATTAACAAAATTTGTTACATCTCCTACACTATTCTTCAACATATCAATCCTTCCTACAAATAATTGGTTTATCCTTACGCTCTTGCAATTGTAACACATTTCCCTCATTATCTGTAAGCTGGAATGTATTTTTATCTTTATTCATTAGAATATTACAATTGTGAAAGCCATGAATTTGCATGTTGTATGCAATCATGGACATTGAGGGTGTTTCAGTCATCATCTTTAGCAATTTCAAAAGGATGATCAATACACATATCTACAATATCAAAATTAGCAAGAAGCTGATTATCTAGTTTATGCATCTTAGCAAATGCCTCTGTTTCATCCTCAGCTTCAATCTCGACTTCAATGTTAATTGCATAACGTCTCATTCTACTTTCTCCCATGAAGTACCTTCATCATTGAAATTTAAAACACAATCTTCACCAACTTTGAAGTTAAAAACACTTACCTCTTCAACCTTAACTACAATAGATTGAAACTTTGATGCATTGTTTAAAGTGTCGCTTCTGAAATAAACACGAACGTTATCACCAACTTTTACTCTGTTTTCTGAAACTTTTACAAACTTAGAACCGTAATCCCTATTGGATACTCCAGAAGATGTATAATTTCCTTCAGTATTATCGCTAACTACATACACTACTTCTGTATCTGTTTTGACTATTTGTTTAACTTTGATAAGATTTATCCGGTCTAGACAATATAGATCATCTCTATACTCTAATGCCCCTAGATAATCGCCAACTTTAATTCTACTCAGCATTTTCATTTTCTACCTCCATTCGTTGTTCACAAAGGCTAACCAAGGCATCTAGAACCTCGTTTAAGCCATCTAATTCAAACGTCACTACCCTGGCCTCAGTATCAGTGTTAAGAGGCGTAGTGAGCCTTACAAGCAATTCTACTAGAACGTCTGTAAGCTGCTTATCGTGAAGTGATATTGTATCACAGTTTTCACTGTCTTGTTCAACTTTCATCGTATCCATCTACCATTCTCATCCATAATAAGGGGTTCTAAAATAGGGTGAGAATCAATGATAACACCTGTACCAATAACAGGACGTTTGATATTGACATTGTTATAATTAAATGCATATGATTCATCAGAAATTAAACAACCTGTTTGCATAGCCCAATAAAGACCAGTGGGATTACCCCAATAATCAATCTTAAACTTTTCGTGATAATGGCCTTGTATAGCATGCATTCCCATTTGTTGACTTAACTTCAAAACATCACTAGACTTACCGTGATGGAAATAACATTTAGACTCATCAGGAAGTGTAATTGTTAGATCAAATGACCATTTCCAATCTTCACCGACACTAAGCACATCATTATAAGACTTGATATAATGCTTAGGAATTCCTGCTGTCTTTGTCTTTCTCCAAATCAAACTCCCATGATTAGATTCTAACACATCCATCTTAGGAAAGATTTCATGTAGTTGTTTAATAAATGGAAGCGATCTAGCTAATTCATCTCCAGCACTAGGTAGGTCTGGATCATGTTCATGGTAGCTCAAAGCATGTTGGTCTAACTCATCACCCATACAAACAACCCGTGTTGGTTTATACTTTACTCTTAATGATTCTAGGAATTCAAAACTATCAGGATGATGGTAAGGAATATGTAAATCACTAATAACTAACACACGATCATTTGAAATATCTCGTGACTTACGGACAGAGAACATTTGTGTTGGTTTGTTCTCTACACTTGGTTTTGAATAGAATACTTTTAAATAGTCTCCTAATGTACTCTTTGGAACATCTAATAATTTACTAATAGCTCTCTGTGATAACCCATCTTTCGATAGTGTGACAGCTTCATTTTTCCAATCTTCATTACTCATTGCTCTCCTTCTAGCTCATAAAAGCCTTTGTTTAAATTCTTAAAGATTTCATCATTGACAATATCACGCTTTCCCCAATCACTTAACATACTCCACTCCTTATCTGTATATCCAAATTTATTTGTATCTACTTGAATTTCTACAGTGGATGGATTATCTTCAAAAGGAAAGCCTAACCAACAATTAAGTTTCATTTTCAATCTTTAAGGTCTGAATATGTGTTACGAAGTAATAGTCATCCGAAAGCAACTCTTCCATTCTACAATATTCGATTAGGCTTTTATAACTTTCAAGAATCTTACCAATATTTTTATCAAAATCTGTTTTAGTCATTTATTTCTCCTTTAGTGATGTTCATAATTGTAACATAGTTTTCTTCTTCTGTGTCTGTTCCATCTAGAATATAATCCCAAGCATGTAAAGACTTCCAATATTTCTCATGCACTGCTGAGCGAATGATACGGTCTACACCTGATTCTGTGTATAAACTATCGCCCCAATCATTTTCAGCTAAATCTTTAAGCCTTTGAAATCTAATTACATCTGGTGTATGGATATAAATAGTGAGAGGTGTTACATTATGATCTTTACAATATTTAAAATACCTCTCTAATCCTGTAGGTTCTACGATAAGGAAAGCCACACCCTTACCTTTCTTTAATTTATCCTCAAATTCTTCATGTGTAACGCCATATGTTACGCCAGCATATTCCACTTTTTCTACAAACCCTTTTTCAGCGTTAATTGCTTTTGAATATAAATCAGAGATAAAATGATAATCTACACCATCTACTTCACCTGGACGCATAGGACGTGTAGTGGTAGAAACAATACGTTGTAAGCCCTTCTGAGTGAGGTAGTTCAAAAGATGAGACTTGCCTGATGCTGATGGACCTACGAGTAGGAATAGTGTTTTATTATTTGACATTGATTTCCTCTGATGCAGCTTGTCCATTTTGGAATGTGATTTCTAATCCTAGACCTTTAGCTAGTTTATACTCCACAAGAGCCCCGCGAGATTTACTCCAATTTTCTAGTAAATGAATACGATCACATTCAATCAATTGCCTGATTGCAGTACGCATATAACCATTCCAGCATTTATCATGAGGATCAGGGTTTTGTGCTGGATTTTCTACATGGAAACCTTGATTTCGTAAGATGGCAGATTCTTCATTAAAAGCTGGATAGTTGTTATCTGGATAGCCCGACATTGGACCGGCTGCATAAATAGAGATTATTGGTTCAATAAGATCGTGAGTGACCTCTGTTAAATCAAGCCCAAAACTATCTCTAGTTGTATAATCGTTAATGAGTAAAAAATAGTCATCGTTTGGTAACTTAGATATAGCGTCAATCCTGACAATCCTTCCATCACGACGTTTCCAAAACTGTCCTACACGGACCTTAAGTTTTTCTTTCATATTATTTTCCTTTCAATAAATCAATTATCTTATCCAACTGATAAACTATGTAAATCAGAATCCAACATATTAATAGTGTCATTTATAACTCTGAAACCATTTATCACCAGCAACGGGAATATGCATTTGTTTGTAAATATGTAGAAATTTAAATTTCTTACCTAACTGAAAATACCAGAATCCAAATCTCCAATTAATCCATGTATCACTCATATATTTCCTTTCATGTTTATGTTCTCACATTATACACCAGTTGTAACATTTAAGATAGTTTGTGTTGTATTTTTACAACTAGTATCTATATTAATTAACTACTTGACAATATGTATTACTATATCAACCTTGGTGAAATTACAGACGAACGAGTCCCTCAGAACTTAATCTGAAAAACTCAAACATCTGCAAGACTAAGAGAATCAACCCCGGAGCCATTAACAGCCATGTAAACATGGAACATCTTTCTATAGATGCACGGGTGTTGTTACAATGCAATCGCAACACCTTTGGAATTTCCTCCTAGCATGGAGTCTAATCACTGTTATTCCTTCACGAGTCCACAGCTTGAACATGATCTAGTCTTTACTTGTTCTTTAATCTAAGGAAAAGACGGTTTACCCAAAAACACCCTAGACGATCACACTAACGTATGCTACAATGCTCACACGAAGCAAGCATCACAAACATAATCAGTGTGAAATGACATTATAACACAAGATTTCACTAAATTCATGCTTTGTTAAAATATATTTGCATTTTGTTGTATTTTTACAACTAGTAGTGTAATTATTCTTGCTATATTTCTATATGTGTGCCAGAATAATGTTGTTTTTATAATGAAAGGAAGAGTATGACAGATGTGATTACACTAGAAAAGATGCTTAAATCTGCGTTTAACCTAGGACAAGAATACTGGAGGTTAGCGGATAGTGAATCCTTTAGCGACCATAAGAGGGCGGATATTGTATATTCCAATTTTCAAGATTTACTTGAGAGTGTAAAGAGCGACACGTTCTAAAACCCACCAGAAGCCTCTAAAAGCCCCTTAATTTACTAAAGTAGTAGGGTAGGTGCTTGAAGTGTTTTAACAGCCTCCTAGGGGCTTAAATTTGATTAAGGAAACAAATGATTAATTGGCAAAAGAAAAATGTGTGGCACAGCCGTGGAAATAACTTTCTTGTAGAAGTTTATCACTACACTGTAGGGAAATATGAATTTGACCATGATGGTTCAAACAGGTGGAATGTATATGCATATATTTACCCTACACATCCACACTTTGAAGCTTTCACTTCTAATGATATGTGGCAAGAAGCTGCTACAATCATGCCTTTCCATTCCTATCCCTCTCACTTGTCAAAACCAATGTATGATGGAAAGGTGACGTGTGTTAAAGTGGGAAGTGATTACAACCATCTATATGATGAGGACTTTACATTTATGGACACGAAAGAAGAGGCTTGGGAAGTTTTCCAAGATGCTGAGAGGCTTTATAATTGGTTGACAGGACCAAAACTGGAGGAAACAGAATGACTATTTTATATCTATGGACAGTGATTGTTATGACTTGCAACGGGCAAGGTGCTTGTTATAATGAGAGAGTAAAACATGATTGGCGTCCAATCGGAGAATATGCTACAGTGGTGGCTTGTGAGAAAGCTAGAAATAAACTTGGCGTAGCTACAGATGATCGTTCACGTTGTGTGGAGAAGAATTAAACAAAAGGAGAATGTTATGAATGAAATTAAGCTAGAAGTTGGTGGTATTTATAAAAATCGTAAGGGTGAAATTGTAAAAATTATTAAGCACTGTGTGGATTATACTAAATATCCTTACGAATCAGATGTACTTTGTTATACATCCTCTGGTCATTACTATAATGGTGAAGAAGATGATGAAGATTTAATTGAACAAGTTTTTCCAAAAGAATCTTTAGAAATAAACTACAACAAAAGTGAAATCCTAAAAGCTATTGCTGATGATGGGGCTATCCAATTTCGTGTAGATGCGGGTGAGCCTTGGGGTGATGTAAAAGATACAAATTGGGTGCTAAGAATGATTGGAGCTAATACACAATTTCATCTACGTGTTAAGCCTGAAACTATTAAAATTAGTGATGGTGAAGTAGCTCTTGAGGATAAGGCATGGTGGCAAGGTGCTGGTGGCGCAGAATACGTTACAATGGGAGAATGTGGACATGGCTATCATTGGAGCAATGCCAAAGATTGGCCTAATCTATATTCCATTAAAGAGCCAGAATTTGAAATGGTTAAAGTTTATAAATACATGAAGAAGGATTGATATGGGCTGGCAAACTTCAACAGGCTGTAATGTTATTTCAGCATGGGAGGCTGCTGGAAAGCCTTCTATTAGGTGGACAGAAAATGACAAGGAATGGATTAATAAATATGCAGACTTAGTAGATATTTGCACAAAGCTGGATGTTGAATTAAGTAAATCTAATGCAGAAAACCTAAGACTAAAACATGAGAATGAATTTATGCTAAAACTTATTAATCAAAGTATGAAGGAGGTTTGATATGAATTATGACGATGCCTATTCTGTTGTAGATAAATTTGAACAGACTATAATTCAACTATTGGGCGAGTATGAATGTGGTTGGTATTATGGTAGCCCTGTTAAACTCTTGGAAGAAGAGGTTGAACTTCAAAAAGAATATCTAATTAGTCTACTTATTAAGGAGAATTAAAATGTACCTAGTTTGGCAATGTAACAATCTAGAAAAGGTGTATAATCTACAGGAACCAAAGATTCGTAAGAAGATCAACAAACATGTTGGATATTCCATGCGGAAGATTGGCCTAGATGATAAGAAGTTTAAAGGAACATATCGTTTAGCTGATGCTATGCTTGCTGTTTATTATCACATTGGTGAAACGAGTGAGTTTCAGAGGTTTGAGATTGTGAGTAGTCTATGAACACAGAAGATATTTATTATTTAATTGATAAACTTTATACAGCAGGATATGAAGACAGAAGAAAAGAAAGGAACTATGATCCTAGAGGTTGTGATGAATGGCAAGATGTTTTCAATGTTCTTAGTAAACAAAATAGACTAGTGCAGGAAGCTTATCAAGAAGGTATTCTTGTAGGCTCTGCTGATGATTTTGAAGATGGATTAGAAGGAATTTAAATGGAAATACCCTCGCTGAAAGTGACAGAAGATGATATAAGAAAGGCAAAAGAATCTTGGAATATAGAAAGGCTTACAAAAACTCCTAACAGAGTTGAATGGGATTATCTTACAATAAAGAAACAAGATGATCTTATTTATTCAAAGAAAGTTGCTAGAGTAAAGCAAGAGTTACACGATTATTTTGTAAATCGGAGGAAGATCAATAATGGGTTATGACAATAAAAAGGGAAATAAATGAGTGCAAAAGAAAGCGGACAGTTACTAAATAATAATTTTGAATGTATTGCAAATGAAGTTAATGGAAAACAGGAATGTTTTAGCTCAGATGCATTGAAAGTTTATGAACATGAAGATGATGAGGGTAATGTAGAATATGATGGCTACTGCTTTAGTTGCTGCCAGTATTTTAGTAAAAATGAAGTAGCTAATACTAGTCTAGCCGATTTACTTGGAATTGAAGACGGAATTGTAAAAGAGAAACCAAAATACACAAAGGTTTCCAAAATCCCTCCAATGAGTAAAGAAGATATTAAAGACTTTCGTAAGACACTAACATATAATACAAACAATTATCGTGGTATTAAAGATGAGTACAGTAAATTTTATGGACACATGGCTAAGGTTGATAGTAGAGGAAATGTCTTAGCACGTTATTATCCAGAAACAAAAGATGGTGAAGTTGTAGGATATAAATGTCGAAATCACCCTAAAGATTTTCGATATGGTAAACGTGGAATTACTGGTCTATCATGTGAACTTAGTGGACAAGTGAGATTTCAAGCTGGTGGAAAATATATTCTAATTGTAGGTGGTGAAGAAGATAAAGTTGCAGCATATCAAATGCTCCGCGATTATCAAATCAGTAAAGGTCAAGAAGGATATGATTCTATTGCTGTAGTGTCCCCGACATGTGGTGAAGGTAATGCAGCTAAACAGATTGCTACACAGTATGAATTCTGTGATGAGTTTGAAAATATTATTATTGGAATGGATAATGATGAGGCGGGTAAAAAAGCTGTAGAAGAAATTATAAAAGTTCTACCCCAGGAAAAAGTTAAGGTTGTTACATGGTCTGGTAAAGACCCAAACAAAATGCTTAATGACGGTAAAGAAAAACAATTCCTAAGAGACTTCTATAATGCTAAACCTGTAATAAACACAGGTATTCGTTCTTCAGCAGGTTTAATGGAAGACGTTAAAGAAGAATTACGTAGGCCGAGAATTCCTCTTCCACCATATATGAAGAAATTATCCTCTATGATGGGTGGCGGACCACAGCAAGGACGTATTGTTAATATAATTGGTAATACTTCTGTTGGTAAATCTAGTCATGTGAACAATATGATGTATCATTGGATTTTTAATTCACCAGTAAAACCAGGGGTTGTTTCTTTAGAGGCTACAGCCGGTCAGTATACATTAGATATGTTATCTATTCATTTAGAGAAAAATCTTGTTAGAATGGGTGATGGTGAAGAAATCATTGATTATCTAGAAAAACCAGAAGTGATGGAATTGTATGATGATCTTCTTGTTGATGAAAATGGAGAACCTCGATGGGCAATTCTAGATGAAAGGGATGGTGATATTAAAGAGTTAGAGAAACAAATGGAAAAATTAGTTAAGTCTCATGGATGTAAACTGATTGTAATTGATGTTCTAACCGATATCCTTCGAGGTATGCCTATTGAAGCACAAGAGAGTCATTTAAAGTTCCAAAAAGGAATGGTTAAGAGTGGGATTACAATTGTGAACGTCTTGCATACGAGAAAACCTAATCCTGATAAGGATGGGAAAATTCGTGAAATAAATGAATATGATGCTTTAGGTTCTGGAACTTTTGTTCAATCTGCTGCTTACAATATTCTTATTGACCGTGATAAAATGGCAGAAGATTTTGTAGAAAGAAACACAACATATGTTAGACTTCCGAAATGTCGTAATGGAGATACTGGTGAAGCTGGAGCGTGGGTATATGACACTCAAACCCGTAAAGTAGTAGATTTAGATGATTATCATTCTAGAAGTAATGTAAGTTTTTAAATAATGTAAGGGGAATGGATGAAAGAAGAAATTGATGAGGTTGTTCTAGATATCGAGAGCGATGGACTTCTTTTTGATAGCACATTAATTTGGACAATCTGTGCAACACATATTCAATCAGGAGAAAAGTTAAAAGTAAATCCTTTTAAAGATGAACAGGCAAAACAGAAACTCGTAGAATTCATTTCCCAATATGAAAAACCAAGGCTTATTGCTCACTTTGGTCTTGGCTATGACTTCTTAATGTTTATGTTTATTTTAGGAATTGAAATTACAGTCGGTCCTGATAAATTTAATAACCAAGATGTGCAATATGTGGATAGTTTCTATTTGTCAATGTTTTTAAACCCTGACAGGCCAGGACACAGTATTGAGTATTTTGGTGAACAAGAAGGTTTAGAGAAAATTGATTGGAGGTCTAAAGCAATTGAATTAGGTCTTATTCAAGCTAGTGATCCTGAAGCACAGGAATTTAAACAGTGGCATCCAGAGATGGATGTTTATTGTGAACGAGACGTAGAAGTTAACATCAAAGCATATAAGAGTCTTAAAAATGAATGGTTAGAAGTGTATGGTTCAGAATTTGAAATTACTGATGCATATAAGTGTGGACAGAAATCTTTCTTTCTAATGTCTTGTCAAGAGCTAACAGGTTGGAAGTTTGATCAGAAGTTTGCTCATGATTTAGCTGAAAAGATTGTTGTGATGATGGAAGAGATTCGTGCAGAGGTAGAACCTAAATTACCTCCTAGGGCTTTAAAGAAAAGTGAAGAGAAATTCTACACAATGCCTGCAAAGCCTTATAAGAAGGATGGATCATTTTCATCATCATGGGAAAAGTTTGTTGAAAAGCATGATGGTAAGGAATCTTTCGGCCAATGGGAATTTTATGGAAAGACTTATGAGGTTGAGCCAGGACAAATTCTAGATATTAAGTTACCTATGGAAATGGGTAATCAAGATCAGATGAAAGATTGGTTCTTATCATTAGGCTGGAAACCAACTTTATGGAATTACCAGAAAGATAAAAATGGTAAGCCTATGCGTGATCAACGTGGTAAATTAATTCCTACCTCTCCTAAAATTCAAGAGACTCAGAAACTTTGTGTGAATCTCGAAGCTATGCAAGGTGACATTATCAAACAGGTTGTTAAATGGCTTAGTTTACGAAACAGACAATCTGTTTTGAATACTTGGATAAATAATCCACGGCTACAAATGGATGGACGTATTGGCGCAGGTAGAACAGGCATTGCCTCAACACACAGACAAAAACATCGGACTATCGTAAATTGTCCGAAGGCAAGCCCTAAAGTTCTTTTAGGTTATGAGTTTAGAAGTTTATGGATTGCTGAAGAGGGTATGCTTATTGCTGCGGCTGATGCTGCGGCTTTGGAGGGTCGTGTACAAGGGCACTACACATTCCCCTATGATGATGGTGAAACTGCTAGAGAATTGCTTAGTGGTGATGTTCACTCAAAGACAGCTAAAAGTGTCTATGAAGATCAATTGTTAGATTTTGATATCACATCAGAAGATTTTAATAAAGATGATCCAAAATTTAAGCCTTTCAGGGATAGAAGTAAGAACGTGTACTACGCAGCAATGTATGGTGCCGGTCCACCTAAAATTGCGTCAACAGCAGGATTACCAGAATCAAGAGGTCAAGAAATATCTGAGAAATTTTGGGCTGCTAATCAGGGAACTAAGTTACTAAAAGATAAGTTAGAAAAGTATTGGGAAACAAAAGGCAAAAAGAAACATCTTCCTGCTATTGATGGTAGAATTCTTATTACAAGAAAGAAATCAGCACTACTTAATACAATTTTTCAAAGTGCAGGCGGCATTGCTATGGATTATGCTCTGTGCTTTATGGATATGTGGTTAGGTGGACTAAAGTGGAAAGATCGTAAACCCTATTACAGTTATAAAGGTTATATCGTTAGGCGAGTATGCTATCAACACGACGAGGCAGAGTTTGAATGTGATGAAGAAGTTGCACAAGAAATTGGAAACATGGTCACTAAAGCAATTGAGAAATCAGGCCAATATTTAAAATTTAAAGTTGAATTAAAAGGTGAGAGTAAGATTGGTAAAAATTGGTGTGAGACTCACTAATTAACAAAAATACAACAACCACACCAGTTGTTGTATGCTACACTTCATTATCTAAACGAAAGGAATATTATGAAAGTTTACATTGGACCATATGCAAACCAGATCGGGCCATATCAGATCGCAGAGAAAATTCTATTTTGGAAAGATAAATATGAAGATGACTCTGTGCACGAATTTGGTAAATGGTTAGCTGAAAATAAAGATGGTAATGAATCTCTACTTAGTAAACTATGTGCAAAATTTTACACCATTCAAAAACGTAAAGTAAAAGTCAAGATTGATTATTATGATACTTGGAGTGCTGACAACACACTATCAATAATTATTCATCCACTACTTCTTAAACTAAAAGAAGTAAATCATGGTGCGCCTATTAATTTAGATGATGAAGATGTTCCTGAGGATATTCGTTCAACTAGCGCACCACCGAAAGAGAATGAATGGGATACTGATGATTTTCTTTTTGCTCGTTGGGAGTACATTATTGATGAAATGATTTGGGCACACGCCCCTGATTGGGAAGATAAGTATGAATGGAAGTACGATAGTGAGACTATTGAAGAGTATAGGGAACGTCGAAAACGTAGGGAAAATGGCTTCCGCCTATTTGGTAAATATTATTCAGGACTTTGGACTTAAAAATGAATAATAGTATCAAAGGAATTTCAGCACCATTAAATGAATGGACACACGATGACCTTGTAACATACATGTCTTGGAAGATCATTGAAGGTATTACAAGTGGGAAACCAATTAACAGTATTTGTTATGAATTTCCTGCAATTATACTTAATTGGAAGAAAGAAAGGAATTAACATGCTAGACATTGAAGAAATCATTAGAGTTATTCGTCTTGATAATTCGAGCGTCAGCTATAAACAAGCTGAAGAGATTTATCATTCAATTATCCCTACTGTAAATAATTTTGCACAGGGATTATATGATGAAGGCCATGTGGATGGATGGAACGCAGGTTATGAAGCCTGTATTCATGATAGGTGCTAAATGAATCTTCCATATTCATATACAATCACTAAAGAAGGTAATGTAATCAACATTATCCTGTCAAAAGATTCACTGAAGAAAGTATTCACTATTCATGGAGCAAATCTCACTGATGTTAGACATCATATGGAAAGCCTCACAGATCAACAATGTGCTGATTACTTTAAAGGAATGAAATGAAGTGGATATTATCTTTCCTATTGATTGTCTGTGTATCTGTAGGATGCTTAGTAAAACAAAAGCATGCTGTAGATGTACGTAATGAATGTTTCAATCAAATCAAGATTGAATATTTAAAGAATAATAAGACTCCTAACGCTGAAGCACCATCTGAATGGAGTATTCTTGAATTGAGTGATGGTGTATGGATTGTAGAATCTAAATATTCTAGTCTTAATCAATATAAAACTAAATGGTGTGAAATCAAGAAAGATTTTGTGCTAGGTGGTATTTATAAAACAAAGCAAGAGGCTATGGAAGCCTTAAGAGAAAGTAAATAGTATGAGTGATTATAAGTGTGCACATAAATGGAAGTATCTTCATGATAATGACAATGGAGACTGGTGTGAAGAAGTGTATGTATGTGAGATTTGTAATTCAAGAGATTACAGGGAGTTACCAGATTGAGAACATATAACATTCTAAAGAATACAATCTTAAACGAAGAAAACCCCCAACAACTAGCACAAATTGCTCTTAGCAACGTACTGTTTGTTAGGGGCTGGAATCTTCAAGAGGATTTAAAATCAATCATTAAAAATGGTTTAGGGAGTAATCAGGATATTATGCTTGCTACTCTAGCTGATTATCCTGTAGGAGTGTGTGTGAAGTGTGACAATCACTTACAAATCTTTGTCAGACGATCATATAGAAATTATGGAATTGGTGGTAAACTTGTTTCAGCTATGAAAGCTAAACATGCAGATGTTAACTTTTGGGGCTCTGAGGGCACTAAAGGTACTTTAGAGTTTTGGGATAAACAGGAAGTGAAGGCTGTACCATGATCACATATGAAATTACATTGTTTACATTAGGGAAAGTAACGGAAGTATTTTATAGAGAGTTTGATTCTAAAGTGGATGCAGATTATTTCTGTAAATATTATTCAGAAGATGATAATCTGTATTACAAAATTACAGATTCATCAGAGATTAAAAATAAATAAAAGAAAAGCCCCTATTCCGTGCTAAGAGTAGGGGCTTTAGTATTTCCGAGATGTAATTATTTGGAGAAATTAATTTCTCTCTTTATTTTATTTTTTCTAATGTAGAAACTATTGTCTCTTCAATTGGAATAGGAGATGGACGAGGGACAGATTTTATATCATCTATAATCTCTGAAGGACTAGCTTTAAGATTGCCTGATGTAATCTGAGCAAGACGTGCAATATGGATTTCTCTTTTCCATATATGTTCTTCCTCTAAACGAGCATCTTCCCTTTTCTTAAACTCTTCTAGCCTAGCGTCCTCTCTGCGCTTGAAATACCACTGGATAACTAATCCTATGATAACGCCTAGAATACCTATTAGTGCTGCACCCGCACTGGATAATAGAAAACTACCAAAGGCAGTGAGTGCCCCACCATATGTAATTTTAGAGCCTATACTTGCTAATGCGGAATCTGTTGCCATTTGAATTGCATCTTCAGTTGGTAGGGACATTCTTACTTTCGCTCTCTCGCCAATCACGTAGCGATTTTTTATCAATATTACATAGCTTCAAACTGTCACCTCTTTGTTTGGCTAAATCAGCTATGTCTTTATTTAACATCCCTTCAAATGGCTGTGCTATTGTACAGTCTTCTAGCCATTCAATGGGAGGATATGCTTTTATATATTTATATTCTATATTATTCTGTTTGAAGAGACTTGAGCACGCCATCAGGCACAGGCACATCACTCCAATCAGGATTAGTCTTAATTGCTTCATTTAATTGTTCCTGCTTCTTGGTAGAAGATATATTGCTCTGTTTACGATCTTCTTGCCGTTTTACAGAAACTTTATTTGTTTGCTCAGCATTTTCATTCATTTGTGTAATGGTTGAATTTGCTCTATTAAGGTTATCAGTGAGTGTAGACACTTGTGCTGTCAATAGCTGTGCTTCATTTTTATAATGATTACTAGAGATATAGAATCCTATAGACAGAGAGAGTAAAAGGATTGCTGCACTACCGTAGACGTAATTTTTTATATTACTCCAGATCATTTTAACATTCCTTCAGCATATCTAACATCTACAGGTACTTGATTCATGCACCACTGGAATTCCTGTGTACGTCTAGTGACAAGCCCATTAAGCTTAACCATTTCACCATTTTTATTAGCATAAACCCAACGAGTGAGTTCATAGCAAGCACCATCATAATCTTTAGCATTTAACTTTTTGAGTAGTGTGCTAGAGGCTAGTTTATTTGGTCCGACATTGTATGTAAAACTCAATAGTGCAGCATGTTGATAATCTGATTTATATGGAACTTTAACAAGTCTCTTAAGATCAAGTTCTTTCTGTTGTAAGTCATTAGCTAAGACTTTGATACACTCATCACGAGTGAACTTTTGTCCTAGCTTTAACTTGTTATCAACATGTCCATAACAGCTTGTAACAATGCCTACAGGGTCTTTATAAGTACCAAGCACCTCTCCCTCACTAGGAGCAACTAAATAGGCTCCAGAGAGGGCTAGAGCACTTGTAAGCCCTGCTGCTATTAGGCTTTTATAGATTGATGATTTATTCATATATTAATAACCTATCGCTTGCCAATAGAAAGTTTGAGAACCATTATTAGGGCCACTAATAAGAAACCTGTATCCAGTAGTGTTTTCTGGTTGAATACCAATTGTATATTCTGCTGTTGGGCTTATATCAGAGCCCTTTGAAGCAACAATGTTTAAACAAGCAGTAGGGAAAGGAATTGTAAATGTTCCTAATGTTACAATTTTGATTGGACCTACTAATACACCCCATTGTAATATTAAACCTCCAGGTAGTTTTTGATAACCTTGGGAAGCTAATAGTTTATCACTGAAGGGAGAATTAAAATCAATTGCTTGATTTGCGGCTGTTGTTACACGTCCAGCGGAATCAATTGTGACACGAGAAACACTACCTGAACTACCATAAGTACCAGGGGCAACCCCTGAAGCTGCTAAACTTAAACTTCTATCTGAAGTAAGATTACCCCCGCCCTGTAGACCATAGCCTGTATTGATAGCCCTTGATTGATTAACAAGCTGACTTGCATTATCAATTAAAAGCCTCCAGGCTGTAGTTACTAAGGGGTTTTGTCCTGTGTTATCTGAGTTTGCAACATAGATAAATCCATTACTACCTTGAACAATAGACTTATTAGCTGTGTAGTTTGTTAAACTATCCCAAACAGGGATACCACTCTGAAAGATATGCTGGATAGCCGTATCTTGCTTATTCTGGTAAAAGTTTTCTACTTCAGCAGGAGGGATTTCAGCAACCCAACCTTGACGTAGTTTAGCTTCGCTTACAGCTACTTTGTTACCAGTTTCTGCCCAAGCGATTTGAAAGTTTGGTTTTTGTTGGATTGCCATTATATTATTAAGTTCTTAAAGTTAGTTCAGGTGATCGGCTAATTACATAATAACTACCGGCTGTAGTACATTTAACAGATAGGACAACACTCTTACCAGCGGAGACGGTGAAACTTGCTACATCTGACCTCCATCCAGCAGAGAATGTTACTGTGTAAGGCCCTCCTGCTGCATTAAGGAAGATAATTTCAAATTCATCTTGTGCAACAACGTTAGCTGAAGTTCCTAATAGAGCATCTCCTGTAAGAGTGCAAGTCATTGTTTTACCTAAAGCAGTTGGGTTGACTGCTAGAGGTGTAGATGAGTTCACATAAGGTAGAACACCAACAGTGGCTCTAAATGCTTTTGTAATAGTAGTACTAGGGACTGTTAGAGTGCCAGCACTATTAAATTGGAATGGTGATCCGCCGCCAACAGTTATTTTATAAACACTATCTGTGTCTAAGCGTGTGTATGTGTCATTAGCTGTATCCGCAGAATTTCTAAATCTAATACCTGTACCATTAGAAGAGAAGAGAATATCCCTCTCAAACTGAGCAATACAGTTTGCAGATACGCCTACGCCACCCTTCCAATCTGCTGATGGTCCAAATATCCAGTAGGGCTGGAAAGCTGAGCCTTCTGTAGTCTCACCATAAATAATACGGCCTGCTACTTGTGCAGTGTAAACAACATCATCATATCCAAAAATCATATCTGGATTAAGGCCACGATAAGCACTACCAGAACCAGTTTTTTGGTTTAGAATAACAGCACCATATGGGCTCCATGTTGAACCTGATGTATCAATACTTTCAATAACACCAGTAACTCCAGAAGTTGCTCCAGTGACAGTCTCCCCTACTTGGAATGGAGTTGTGATTGGTTTTACAAATAGATAGTTTTTATTTCTGTATCTTAAAGTACCAGCACCACCTAAAGAACCGGTAAGAGCCTCTCCATGTGTAAATGTTCCAGTTTTACTTGAGAGTAAAATATGCGCAGGCGCTGTTGTTGCTGATAAACTTCCTACAGAAGACTTGGGTAGAAAGAAAATTCCCATGTCCCTGTATTCTACAGGTTGTGCATTAAAATCATCAGCAAAGATTTTGATAGCTGCAGGGGCGCCGCTTTGGCCTGAGCCTTTTGGCATGATGTAGACACGAGTTTTATCTCCATCATTTAAGGCTTGAAATGTTCCAGATAAATCTTGTTTTCCGTCTGCTAGAGTAGTAGCTTGCAGAGAGATTCTTGATAATGGAAATAACTCAAACCCGGCAAGGGCTGTAGAGTATCTGATTTCATATCTACGCCCTGGAACGATATCTCCTGAACCTACAACACCACCACTTAAACGATAGACTGGAGCAGCAGGACCATCATCTACTTTAATAGTACTACTAGCGCTATTTGAAACAGTACCTGTAAATGCAAATGTAGCATTATTTGTATAAGATGCAATTCCAGTATTTGTTGTTAAAACTAAAGCAGAAGATGTGCCAGAAGCAGTAGAGTAAATTCTACTTCCAAGGGAATTTTCTTGAATAATTTTTGATATTGATGGGAGAATTTCTCCGCCAGTTGTTGTCCAAGTAGATGTAGAGTCTCCATTTACAAAGGTATTTGCTCTTGATTCATTCCCTTCAAATCGCTCTACTTGTTGACTAAAACTTAATGATGTTGCCATTTTTTCTTTCTATATTAAATTGAATAGCCATGTTCGGGCATTGTCTGATTTAGAAGAATATTCAATTGTTCTTCTCCTTGTAAGAAATCTGAGAGGCTTGGACCTCCCGGAAATAGTTCATTCACTTGTAATACTTCCCACGTATATTCAACCCCTAAGCTTTTTGGTACAAAATAAGATTTCCCCCAATCATTATTTGTAAAATAATAAAGTAAATTTATGTCTGTCTGTGTAAAGTTAGCACTTAAAATTCTTATAAATGCTTTGCCACCACCTTGAGATACAATCCATACATTTTCAACATCAAAAACGAATGTTAAAAATTTAATTACATCTTCTGGTGTAGCTCTTGTTTTATTCTTAATGATCTTAGCTTTAATAAATCTTCTATAAAGATAATCATCTAGAATAATATTTCCTGATGTTGAAGTACCTGCTGTAAGGTAGAATCCCCCGATAGTAGGATCACTCACTGTACCGAATGAGTTAGAAGCTGGATTACCTTCGTATCCGAAGAATGTATATAAATCAGCACCAACTAATTCTCTAGGTTGACCAACAATATTACCAATAATATCTAATTGAGCACCCTCAGCAGTATCAATCCATCTCTTATTGTATAAATCTAAGGCAACAGCCTGTATTTCCGCAGAGGCAGAAGAAGCTAATTGTAAGTATTTATCAAATACAGGTTTCTCTTTAAATGCCTCTGTTACCCTACTTCTTGCCTCTGCTAAATAATCTTTTACATCTGTTCCTGCCATTTAATACTTTCAGATTATTTAAGATACAGTAATAATTATGTTCGCAGAATCGATTGTTGGATATTCGTCGTAAGCAAATTGGATATTAGCTGTCCCTGTAGGTGTTGGGGAAGTACCAACAAAAAGTTCATTAATCATGAAACCAGATGTTTGGTTAATTGGTGTGTATAATCTACTATAGATTAGCTCTGAATTTAAACCTAGTGTTTCAAAGTATTCAATCAAGGACGCTTTAATTGTTGTTGCATAGTCTGATGGAAGAGAATCATCTGTAATTGCAGATATATCCATAGTAATATACACAGGAACAGGAGAGGGACGTTGAAAACGAATAATCTGGTCTACACCTTGAGAATCCTGAATCTCAATTTCTTCATCTCCCGCACTTGCAATACCCAAAGGTTGATTCTTCCATATGGTATTAGCAATTTCTAAGTTATCGCCACCTAGAATTAATACTTTAAAAGAGTGTGGTGGAACATCATGAACAACATCAATTGTGTCTGTGTTGTTGTCATAAATGCTAACTTTGTTTACAGCATCAATATCAATTAAGTCTGAATACAAGGCATCAGAAATATTCTGAGCAGTTGTAAATTTATTTTGCCTAAAACGCTCTCTTAACTCATCATCAGTTTCTTCATTACTACCAGTAACACCGTTGGCAGGATTGTTTACGCTATCCCACCCTAAGACTGGTGTAGATATAATGTTCAACGTGTTGGCTGATAATTCTCTATTTCCTAGCTCAGTATTAGTTACTTGTCCTCTTACTTTAATCTTTGAAATAGAAAGATTTGTTGTAAAACTAAATGGTACATATATATTAATAGAAGTAATTTCTAATTCTGTAGATGTAGATGTGGAATTAAAGTAAGAGAAAACAGCCGCTTGGGACTGTAGCTCAGCTAATACTGTCGCCACCGTATCAGTTGGTCCTGCTGTGTATGTAAGCCCAATTGTCTGATTTGACCTAATAATAGTTACAGTGTAAGTTGCCCCATCTACTACAGCAGGTAGAGATAACCTCATTCCAATAGAATTTGAAGTAACAATTATTAAATCTGAGTTCAATGTGTAGGTATCTGAACTTGTAGAAGATACTTGAGCACCTGAAGTGATTGTTGTACCTTGATTACCCCAAACAACAATATCTGCTGTTGTGGCAGAAGCTGGATTGCGTGTAGTACCGTTTAAGGCCACGAGATTATCAAGAGCAATACCTGTAGCACTGTTAGGATCAAAAGCTGAATAAACTAATTGAATAAGTTCCCAAAGATCAGAATATTGAGGACTTGTTAATCCAATGATACGCCCAATTGTAGAACTATCTGATGTGTCTACCTCATCACCAACAGGCACTAAATCTTGAAATACTTCCTTTGCTCTTGCTTTTTGATCTAAAATAATCTCAGGAAGTCTCCTGATTTCAAAACCTGTAGGTGTTAATCCTGCCATGATAACCTTTAAATTGTAATTGTCGTAGTTTCATTGCCATCAGTTGCAATAACTTTGAAACTGACAGAATATGCTCTTGATCTAGAATCTAATGAAGAATTCCATTCAGAGATACGTGAAACTCCTTGCTCAGCAAGAATCTTAGATTGCAGAATTGTGTCTACTCCTGATTTAGTAATCTTCTGGCCTAGAATCTTAGTGAGATATGGAACACCATGTTGTGTGTTTAAGAACCACTCTGGAGCCATAGTTCTTAACATGATAAATAAACGCTGAGCAACTACAGATACTAAATCTGTTGTAGTTGGGCATTCTCCATTAACAAATGCTAGATCACGATCACCATTTATATTAAGTAGTAAGTCCATTAAATTAGCCTATCTATAATCATTGTGGTGGTCCTGATGAATCACTACCTGACTGAACATTACCATGTGTATGATCGGAGCCAATATTCACACCATTGTGTGTTATAGTTCCGCCGTTAATATTGAATCCACCCGTCAATGTATTTGTATTAACACCTTGAGTACCAGCAATACCGTTTAAGTAGGTAATTAGTTGTCGAACAAGTAAAGTACCATTTATATCAACGTTACCATTTATTCTCGTAAGAGGGGAATTTATCTCTGCATACTCCGTGTTGATAGTCGCGGATGAGGGGGCGTTTATAATAACCTGCCCACTAGGTTTTAGTCTAACCTCTACTTCTGAACCTGTACCAATACCCGCTACGATAGTTGTGTCTTTTGTATCATGAACATTTGTTCTCTTAGAGGGATTGTTAACCGATGTACTAATTGTTTGTAGGCCAGGAATAGCAATAGCATCTCTTTGGTCCATCTTACGAAAGTCTGTAGGAGCAACAGGTGTTCCAACGCCCCGCTTCCAAGTGTCTAGTCCTCGCATAGAGTAGACTAGTAGCACTGTATCCCCTACAGAAACATCAAAAGTGATGCCCCCTGTTTTAGAGACGGGAAATATAAGAGGAATATTTAAGATTACAGGCCGAGGAATATTGTCGTCCTCTTCTGAAATCATATTAACTGTGGGTTGAACATCTACAAACGATGTTGTAAGATTATCCCTAATCGCAACAACTATCCCCGGAATAGCTGTGTGAACACCAGCCATCATATAGGAGAAATTAGACTCTAAGACTTCTTCTAAACTTGGTTCTCTCATTTGTCTAAAACTCTCTCACTACATTTAATTTCTGAATACCAAGTGTCGCCTCTGAAGTCACCTTCATGTTGAACCTCGTCAACTTTATAGAAGCCTGTAAAATCTCCATATTCAATCCTAATAATACTTCCTGCATAAATAGCAGGGTTCATAAGAATCTTTAATCGAATACTTTTCTTAGGAACTTTCTTGATCTTTTTATGTGACTTACCATCTTTACCTACAGTTTCTACTTTCCTACCTGATGGGTCTTTGATGTTCTTAGTCTCATAATATGGACGTTCAATCAAGCCTGATCTTTCGTGAATTAGAAAAGCTGTATTCTTATCATTAGTGTAAGCATCCCCTTCATCGCTAATGAATAAAACTCCGTCATCAATTTGCCAATCAATCTTATAAGCTCTGCTTATATCATCTAGAATTCGTCTAGGATTGCCTGACATTGGATAACCATCTACGACAGTTTTCTTGATGTTTTCTCCGTTGAAAATACTCTTAGATACTTCAGGAATTTCTTTAATTAGTTCTTGAATAACTTGTCTAACAGTTTTACCTGCTGGCACTAGTTTAGAAACAGTTTTAAAGTTTAGCTCTGTAAAATAGGCTTCAATATCAATTTCTGTGATTGTATCTGGACCTTGTTTCTTTGTACCAACAGAGAATGCTTGACCTGCAAACAATCTCTTTAAGCCTGTATCTTCATACCCTACACTTAGAACAACAGCTACATATGGTTGCTCTAGTAGAGCTTGATGGTCTTTTGATAAATTATAAATCTCAATATGAGCTTTATTTTTCTTATCTTTGTTACTGCTAGTTTTATTGGCTCTGAAAGTAATTTGAAGATTGGTAACTTCAAAAGCATTAGAAGCTGTCCCTACCACTAAAGAATATTGTCTATTTCTCTGATAAATAACAGCCATCTAATTTCCTATTCTGGTTCTCCATCATCATAGATGTAATAGAGTTTATTGTATTTTGATAATTCAAATGGATTGGATAATGTCTCATTCATGTCATAGCCAATATATTCTAGCCAAAACATTCCAGAGAGATTTTCTAAAGAATAAGATAAGAACATCGGGTAATAAGGGACAACTCTTTCACCAGCAACTAACATAGCACCTTCACCATCTCTTAATTCAGAAAACCATGCCTCAGCACGTTCATTATAATAGAGCCTTAAAGTGTAGTAGTTGCCTTCCAATGGCACTTCATATTCATAATCACTGTCCTCATAAAGAGGAAGAGGTACATATTGAAATGTCATTTAGATGTAACCTTCTTTAATTGTTCTAGCCTAGCGTTGTTATCAGAGATTTGTTGTGTTGGTGTCTTAAGAATCTTAGGTGCATCAGGTGTTGGTGGCCCTACTAATTCTTTATCGCCACTTACTTTTGACTTCTTAGCTGTAGTTGCTGTAGATTTCTTTAGAGCAGCAGAAACATCTTTAGGTAGTTCTACTTTTTCTAGGGTTACAAAATTAACAGATTCAAGAGCCATTGTGAAAAACATTCCATCACCAGTGTCAGCATCTTCATCAACTTGAAAGTTAGTGATTACTAAGTTTTCATATTGTTTCTCAAGCTTATCACCAGTTAATTCATAAAGAGTGATAACACTCATTTGATTCTTAAGTCTTTTAGCTGTTTGGTCATAAACCAATGCAGTCATAAGAGAATCTAGAATATTCCAAACTTGTGCTTTATAATCTGTTCTAGCAGATTCATCAGCAATAACTGTTGGTGTTGTTACACCTAAGAATTGAGTGATAGACGCAGGAAGAAAACTTAGTAGGTCTGAGCCTTGATCTGACACTGTAACAGCACTAGGCTGAGAGTTACCATTCAGAGGTGTTTGTCCATCAATATTCACTGATAAACTTACTCCAGATATATCAGCACCAGAGATAACACCCTTGATAGAGAATTTCCTATTGTCAGAAACAAAATGATCTGTAATTAATGCTCCAGCATCAATAGGATGGCTTGTAGTTTTACCAGTGAGGGTCTTTGAATAATCTGTAACAGCATCAAAATAAATAAACCCTGAAAGGGATGATGTGTCAGAAGTATTTCCGAATTTAATAGCTAATGACATTTCATCCTTTTATTGTGGGCCATTAGGAGCACGAGCCATTGCACCTCTTAAATCAGATGTATAAACTTGAATAGAAGGTCCAACAAGTTCAGCCATTGCTTGTGACACTGTTTGATCAGGACGAGCATTGATTGTAGGGTTTTGAATAACTACGCTAATGTTTTGATTATTAGTGTTTGTTGTGTTTGCTACAGCAGAAGCAGGGGTATTTGCATACGGTGTAGGTGCTGCTCCAGTTGTATTTCTATAATCAGCCAAAGGCAATGGATTATTTGCAGACATTCCACTAACATCAGGAGGTCCAACCATTTCAGGCGAAGACTTGAAGCCTAAGACAGCACCAGCGGCTTTGTTACGTTCAATACCTGTAGCTATTGCAAGTTTCCACTCACCAGAGAGTAATTGAGCCAATTGTGTAGCTGTAAGAACAGCAACTTTAATAATATTTGTGATATCTTCTAGTTGTGCTTTTGTAGAAGCTAATGTAGCATCACCCATTGACATATTTGTTAATGCCATTGTGAAGTCTGTAACACCTTTAATAATATCTTGAATGTTCTTATTAGTTTCAGGACCAAACATTGTTAGGAATATGTTATCTCCAACAGCATTTCCAGTTATCCAACTTCCCATTTGCTCTAGGGTTAGCAGAGTGTTACTAGCATATAATGAAGCTATTTCAAAATATCTACCAAAATCGTCAGCATTAGCAGAAGCACGTTCTGTCATTGAGGCAACAGTCCTCCAAATGGTTGCCCATCCAGAGTCTCCACCACCCTTAGCAAACTTTTCAGTGAATGCAAATCTGGCATTATCTGCTCTATTTTGTTCTGCTGAAGAAGTCCTTGATGCGGCTTCAATATAAGGGCTTGATTTCTCCATCAAAGTTTGTGCTACCATTGGTAGAATGGTAGAAGATTTAACCTTACCACCTTCCATAGCTTTTAGTAAAGCCGCATAAGCTTCAGCACCAACTAATTTACCACCTGTTTGCTTTTGATAAGCAGCAGCAAAAATTTGCGGTAATTCTCCGAAGCCTTGAGCTTCAGCTAATTGACCCTTCAACTCTTCACTCATGATCTGGCCTTTACCAGCCATTTGTTGAATTGAAACTAATGCTCTTTGCATTGACTCTTTACTAGCACCACGTACAGTACCAAATTGAGAGAATGCTTGAAACACTTGTTGAGAAGGCTCATACCCCATAGTTGGCATAGAAGCTGCCATGAACCCCTGATAAGATGGCAAAGCATCTTGCAGGTTAATACCTGTCCTATCAGCATGATTACGAATCCAATTATTTGAATTATTGTAAACATTTCTAGTTCTACCATCGGGCATTGTAGCTTCAGAGAAAATACCTCTTGAAGCCATATCAGACAATGTAACTTGCTGCGTAGCAGTATTTAAAGCTGACAGTCCATAAGCACCAGCTACAAAAGGTAGAGCCCCTAGACCAAATCTAGAGAGTCTTGCTAATGTACCATGTTGAGCATCATATAATGCAGAGCCTGAGCGAGAGTTTCCACTAGCCCTGCTACCTACCCCTTGCCTCGCTGCTGGAGCCGCTCCTTGACCCCTTACAGGGGCTACAACGGGTCTTACACGAGGGCTTATGATCATTCCATTCAGAGCATTCTGCACTTGTTGCCTCATCATCTGTAAAGATTGCTGAGACAATGTGGCATTTAATCTAATTCTAGAAGTACCACCTCTGGTTGCCAAACTATTACTAATTTGTGCAGCTAATGCTCTAGAATCAATTTGAAACCTTCTAAGAGGGACAACAACATTCCGTGTGGCTAGAGTTATTTGACGCTGAATAGTTAAAGCTGCTGCTACAACATTTACGCTAGGCTTTATGTCTATTGTTAACTTGCCTGTAGCTGTTTGAAACTTTAATAATCTACGTTGTAAAGAATCAAAATATTTATCAACCCTTGCAAAGTCAGCCTTATTAACATCTACACCGACTTTGGCGAAGTATGAACTAACCATTGTCATCTATATTGACTCCTTTGGTGTTACACACCTTTATTTTGTTTCTTCTGTGCTTCAGCCTGTGCTTGTTCAGCTTTTCTGCGAGTCTTGGAGGCTGCATCCTCATCTATAGTTGCTTTGGCATCAGCATACTCAAGAAACTGAATAAACCTTTTATACGAGTAAGTGTGATGTAAATCATCTAATGTCTTCAAAGGATCACTTGTTGCAAAGCAAACCCTTAACACCCTATAATCTCCTGAAAAGTTCTCAATTAGTTTTTTCATTTCAGGAGAGTATTGCGATTCCGTCTCAGGGCTTAGCTTTCTGACGTATCGCTTTGTTCGTTTGGGGAGTCTTCGGCCTCTTCTTTACCAAAGTTAAATTCTAGAATCTTCTGAACAACTTCCATGAGCATCTTATATTTTCTAGAAAACACTTGATCAAATTTCTTATCATCAATAGCCACACTGTCAACAGAGGTGCTTTTAACGATAATATCTTTCATCAATTCTGGAGTAAGACCATCCATGATACGTTCTTGAATGCTTAGTCCAAACATTGTAGGATAAGCTGTTACAGTGAACTTCTTTCCTTCAATCTCGAAAGTCTCTTGTTCAGGTAGGTAAACTTTTGTAGCCATTATAAATCCTCGGAAATTTTAATTTATTAAATAATTTAGAGCAGAATCAAACAATGAAGTGGATGGTCGTTTACTTGTCATACCTGTTTGTGCAGATGATTGACAATAAATAGTCCATGTATATTCTTCAATTGTGTTACTATATTTTTGCTCAGGATAACCAACAACATAAGCTTCAGAGCTTGAGAAAGATAATCCACCATTTCTATCAAGAATGGAAATCTCTAATCTCGCACCTCCAGCAGAAATCAAATCAGCAGCAAGCACCTGTGATAAGATATCGTGAACTAGGGAAGTTTGAGCACAAACAAGAGTTATTGTTGCGGCTGTATTGCGATGTAGTACCCGTGTATTTTTACCACGGATACCACGAATAGGGCGAGAAAGGCTTACTTCTCTTTTAAGAGATATGCTTTCCCAATTGTCTAGGTTATATCCACCAAAACTTAAGATAACATCACTAGGACTAAATGTAGGGTTATCCATTACTAATAGTCCTTTGTAATCCTGGGATAGAGCCAATAGCTGCATTAGCTAAATCTTCAATCAATGAAGAGGCATCATCATTTCCACCAATGTTATACGTAGCTTGTGTGCAGAAGATTGACCATGTACGGGATGTAATTTCATTTGATAAAGTCACATCAGGGATACCATCAATCCAGCAAGTTGTAGCTGCAAATAATGTAGAACCTGATAAGTCTTTAATCAGAATAGGAAATTTAGCCCGCTGAGTAATTTCATCTGCCAACCAAAGTTTAGTTAAAATATCATTACTAGTAGAATAACTAGCTAATGTAAGATCAACTGTATAATTTTGATTATTGTTATACAAACGACTAACAACACCATCTGAAGATGTTCTACTTACAAAAGGTTGAACATTCTTTTTAATAGAAATGAAAGTACCATTTACATAACCGTCCACTGGAATAACTCCAGCTAGTAGCACTAAAACCTCTTCAGGGGAAAAAGTGTGCAGAGTTGCCATATCTATTCCCCTTTAAGAATTAAGTAGTAGTCCAGCGTGATTCGACTTCAATACCTAGAGCTTGAAGATCAACCACTGTATCAGGAGTAATTTTTGCATTACCACCGATGAACTGTTCTAGACCAATCGCGTGGATTACCCAATCGCGTTGTAGAATCTCAGCACCGAATGTAGAATCTGGTTGTGTTCCAATAAACGCTTGATTGGCGTGATATAAAGAACGTCCGTTCAAGTCTTTGATAAAGATTGCAAAGATACCATTGCCAGAGGCAGGGTCTTGAGCATCGATATCCATTAAGGCTGTGAATACATCATTACTCTCACCTGTTTGGTGTAGACTTAGTGTAATGTTAGCTGATTTGTTTTTACGAACTACACGGGCAGAAGTATTATCTGAACCTGTATATAGAGTTGCGAAAGGAACATTACGGTTAATTGTAATGAAAGTACCTTCCATCATTCCTGAAACTTGGTGCGTAACTCCTGCTTCTGTCGTAATCGTTACGATTACATCTTCAGGAGAGTAGCTACCTAATAGAGCGCCTGTTGCCATTATTATTCTTTCTTAATATTAAACTGTAACAGTACCACGTACAATTACCTTGTGAACAGCGCCAGCTAGACGAGCAGTGAATGTGAAATTACCTGCAATACGTTGAGCACGTTGAGTTTCCGGAATATCTAGTGGATTAGGAACAACAACAGTGAATGGAGTGTCATCAGCAATACCCCCATTGGTAACACCAAGGGTTAGTACACTACGAATCTCATTCTCAATGATAGCGAAGCCTTTCTTGGTGAAAGGAATTTTCTTTTTATTGATAAGACGGAAAAAGATTCCTTCTTGAATTCGAGCACGTAGCCAATCAACGAAAACCATTTCATCAATCCATGTACCGTTAGCCATAGCGCCAGTCATGAAGATGTTTACACCACCGATATCAGTGAAGTAGTTTACATTCTTACCTTCTAGGAAAGTGATTTGTCCACTTGTTAGATTACCTTGAGTAACACCAGCAGCCTGTTTAAATGCCCATGTGTTTGATCCTGGCACTTCTGCTAGTTGACTACCAATCCAAGCAGCTTCAGGATAATCAGCATTCGCTGTGGCTGAATAAACTACGAATGTACGATCATAACTTAGAGCCTCTAGTTGACTACCAATGTCTGTAGTCCCTGAAGTTGGAGTTACTACATCATTAGTTGATGTACCATAAATCTTGTAGTTTGCTTGGATATAAGCAGCAAGAGCTAGTACGTCAGCAGCAGTATGTGATTCTGAAACTAGTGCATACCATGTGTCATCAACACCACGAATTGTAGCTAAAGCAGCAACTAGTGTTTCTGTTGATAGACGAATACCAACTTTAATTTCTGTTGGTTTAAGTGTTTGACCGAACAGTTTACCAGCGATGATATAAGCACTTGAAGAAGTACCAAACTCTTCACCTACTGAATCTAGGTCAGTGAATGTTAGAACACGGTCAGTAACATCAGCATCTACAGCAGCTGTTACAAGAATGAGTGGAATACTGAAACTTGCCGTGTTAATCTGTGTGGTTTCACGTGAGATTTGTACATCGACAATTCTATTTACCTTAGACATTAATAGTCCTTTATTTTAATTTGAAATAGGAAATTAGACACATTTTACAATGGTCCATATTGAACATCATTAAGGACGATGTACTCAACCCAATTAACTTCTTGGCTACTCGTGCATGAATAACGATACCTCACGTCAATTGTTGTGTTATCCACCCATACAGTGTCTCGTTTAATAGAGATGGGTTTTACTGAAGTCATTCCAACTACAGCTAGATTATTTTCATAGAATTGATCAATTACAACTCTATTGTTTTTAAATTCGTGCTGCCATTGTGCAGCCATGATAGGAGATGATTCACCAACAAATGTATATTGAACAATAAGTTCATGTGTTGTTGTATAATGAATCTGTTGATTCTCTTCTACGCCCTCAACCACTTCGCTAGTTAAAGTTGATTCATTAGCCTTACCAATCTGGCGAATATCAATAATGTACATTGCACAATAATCTTTCTTAGGCTCTGGTCCATTACCATATTGCCAAATAAGTTGATTAGTTGTGAAGCCCATCTTATTTAGAAAGGCTCTTGAAGCATTGTAAATATTATCTTGTAAATCTTTATAGATACTCATTTAAATTCCTGTTGTTCTTTTAGAACGAGATATCCTATAACGAATTGTATTAAGCATTGTCTTTGTCTCAATCAATGGATCATTAAACCCTTTAAGAGATATTGTCAAAGGACTGTTGGCAGGAGTTTTATAAGTAACTATTCTTTCTTTAACTAACTTGACAAGTTCATCACCCATCTTTTTATATAAAGAGTTCCATGTCATTCTCCCTAAAGCAACTTGTTGAACCATAGGAATAATGTGGAGTTTTGTAGCTATTTCTGTAGTAGAATAAGCTTCCCAAAACGTTCTAAAGAATGGTCTTGGCGGGTGATACCCTTTGTAGCGTCCGCTTGTGATGTACCCATACTCATTGAGTAGAGCAATCCAAGCAACAGGTGTACCATTGTCGTAACGTGCTTCTTGGAACCAGCCCACATCTACAGAGCCTGTGTTACGTAACATCCTCTTCTTGATCTGTTCCCATACTTTCGTATTTGATTTAACAGACACTTTAATAGTTGTAGCCATTAAACAGGATATCCTCTAGAGGGCATTGTTACGTTAATAACCTCTTCTAATATAGGCTCACCTTCAATAAATTCCCTAGCTGGCGTACCACCGGGTAAAATATCAGAAGGGTAACTATCTTCTAGTGTTGTCTCAATCCGGGCACATAAAGCTTTATAGTGGTCCAACACAGACATAGAATAATTATGCACTCTCATTACTTGGTACTTATAACCTTCCCAAATAACAGTGTCACCTCTGTATCCTGAGTCACCTTGTTCCAAGCCTCTAAGCTGTGAGGCTGTGTAAATTTTCAGCCATTGCCTAGAACGTTCGGACTCCTTAAGCTGTAATTCATCTTTGTAGTTGAATGGTTGTACATTAGCTTCAATTTGAAATAAGTCCTCACCACCATCAACCCAATGACCATCCATGTATCCACCTGGGAGTCTTCTAGAACAGTTTACAGTTTTGTGCTGAGTTAATAGAAATAGTGGAATAGAAGCCATTGGGTCACCTTATTAACAACAATTTGTAGTTGCACATGGGCTGCAAAGGTTATCACCATCACAGACATAAATTTCTAGAAGATTATTAGGAATCCTATCAGGATTACGAGCATATTCGCACATCTCAGCACGACTCATTCCAGCAGCCCAAGGCATTAATCCATCTGGAATATTTACAGAATTGTTACCAAGGAACAGTTTTAAAGCTGCAAGGTAATTAGTTCCATAAGAATTCCATACTTCAATATCACCTGTGCGCTCACGGGTGTTGTAAGTTCCAACAATCATTGAGGCTGAAATAGCTGCCCAACGGGCTGAACGTAATACGTCACCAGCGCCTAATACTAGAAACTCTTCATATTGCTCATCTGTAAAAAGAGGATAAAAAGGAGATGAAGGGATATCACCAATAAGCAACCTTATTAAACTGATTTTTGCTGCATCATCCATAATTTACCTTAATGCGTATACGCGACATGTGATTGTATAAGTTGCTCCTATAGCCAAAGCTGGAGTATTTACAGTAACAACTATGTTTCCTGCTGATGGAGCAGTTGCACCTTGAATAGCAAAACCTGTTGGTAGTCCATCTGGATTCGTAGCTGTAGGGATGGGCACAATAATTAAATCATCGTTTGCTAGTATCCCTGTAAGTGTTCTAGAAACTTTTCTATTTCCTGCACCTAAGACAACTAATATACTTTCATTAACAATCACAGTACCAACAAAAGTTCTACCAGCAGGCCCTATTGAGCCAGTTAGTCCAGTATCTCCCTTGATTCCTTGTGGTCCAGTGACACCAATTAAGCCTTGAATACCTTGTAAACCCCTAGGCCCTTCTGCACCAGTTATACCTATTGGTCCTTGAATACCTGGGAATCCTTGCAGTCCTTGTGGACCTGAAGCCCCCATATCTCCCTTCAAACCCTGTATTCCTATCTCGCCAGGAATACCTTGTTGTCCTGTAGCTCCAGTAATTCCTTGGGGACCTGTATCACCTTTAAAGCCTTGCAATCCTTGAATTCCTGTAGGCCCTATTGGTCCTTCTACTCCCTGTTCACCCTGGATACCTATTTCACCTTGTATTCCCTGTAATCCCTGCTCACCTGTGAGTCCTGTAATACCTTGCGGGCCAGGAGGTCCAACATCTCCTTGAGGACCAACTAATCCAATCTCTCCTTGGGCACCCTGAGGACCGGGAATGCCGGGCTCTCCTTTACTGCCAATTGATCCAAAATCTCCCTTATCCCCTTTAATGCCCTGAATACCTTGATCACCCTTCTCTCCAACATTGACAGGGTTTTGTGTCAACCATTCAGATACAGTAGTTTGTATTTTAGTATTTAGAATGTCTGTAGATGTTTGATTTTGAATATTTGTTATTGACTGTTTTACAGGGGACAATTTAGAGTCAATCATTTCAGTTATAGTAACCCAAAACTGAGAATTGTCTTTAAATAGATCGTTAATTATCTTGGTTAATCCATAATTTCCAATAGAAAAAGGAAATTTCATTTAACCGCCACCTATTAAGCTGTGGCTGCTAGATGACCAGCATTAATTAATGAAGTGCGTAGAGCGTTATAAGCGTTAGCAGCGGCTGTAAGATCAGCGAAAGGTACCGGTGCAGCAGCAACAAAGGCAGCTTTCTTTACAGTACCATTGACTGTAAGTGTAGCAGCAGATACTAGAGTGCCAGCAGCTAGAAGTTCATTAAGTTCTTCAACTGTGCCAAAGTGCCCAATATTATATGATAATGCCATATTAATCCTTAAATTATGTTATAAACAAAAATGGGGAAGGAGATTGTTACACCTCGTTTCCCCACTATTTATTTTAGTCTAGGTATAGACGCACAATTGCTTGTGGGTATAGGCAAGCGTTTAAGAAGTTTTGTTCTGTCATGATTTCGATGATGTCATCTTTTTCATTGGCATATTCAAACCAGTAGCTACCTTGTGCTTGACGGTTGATAGTTGCAAACTTATTAGCAGGAGCATAATAAGTTTTGAACATATCACGAACACCTAGAGGCATTAGATATGCATCACCTTCAGGGATATAAGGAACAAAAGTTCCAGTACCTGGGGCATCATAGCCACCCATACCAACGTCGATGAAGGTAATACCCCATAGAGTAACTTCACGGAAACGTGCATCACCAAAGTTTGCATCAGGACGAGCAGTTAGGAGAGGTACGCTGATCGGTTGTTGGAAATACTTAACAGCATCAGTTACATACGCATTTGTATATAGAGCGTCAAAGAATGTGCTTGAGCATAGAGCTACGAAGCCACGTAGAGCACCAGCTTGACCATTACGGATACCGGCAACAGAAGCACGACGAGCAGCCTCTAGAGGTCCACGAGGGTCTGTAGCACCAGTAAAATCAAATGGTAGTTCTGTACGTGTAACGCCAAACTCTGTATAGAAGTTAACTGTTGGGCCGTAGCTTGTACGTAGAGTTCCAGTAGGAGCATATACAGTACCAGTGGTGATAAGCTGCATACGGGCATTCTCTAGAGTTAGACCATGCGCTAGGCGTAGGTCAATCATCTTGTCAGCACGAACGTTAGCAACTGTCTCTAGCTCAAGGGCTTCAGCAATGCTATCCACTTGCACAGTACCATCGATATCATTTGGTGTGATAGCGTCATCTAGCGGGAAGTGAGGAATTTTTAGTAAGAGGCTATCGCGTTCACGACCAGCAATAGTGCTGTTACGTTCATCCCAATTACGGTCAACAGCAATGTGATTGCCTTTTGTAGTACGAACAACTTCAATGCGTTTCTGTGAGCTATAAACATCTTGGAAGAGGTTTAGAGCAGGCATAACACCTACGTTGTTAGGAATGTCTACAAGTTCGGTTGTACGGTCAACTACTTTATCGCCAGAGGCTGAATCACGGTTAATAACTAATGGCATATTTATCTTTCAATTTATTGTTATATGGAATATTCTATTAAGACTAATCTTTATAGTGTTTTTTCCATGATGATGCCTTGAGCCTTTAGTGCTTGGCGTAGAGTTTCAAACTGTGGAGCAGTTAGAGCAGCATGACGTTGTTTAACGAAGTACTCTTTAATTTGTAGAGGACCACGCACAAAACCAACAGCGTTGAATTCATTAGCAACGATGGCGTTAGGAACGAATGAAGGGTTGAATGAATACTGATCACCGTAGATGACAGCAAATTCATTGGTAGCTACAATTGAAGCAGCAGCAGTTAGAACAGCATAAGGAGCAGCAGGGTCTAGACTCTTAGCACGGAAAACAACTGTACCAATTAGTACAGGTGCTGAAGCAGCAGGAGGTGTTACGTTAACAGACTCACGAGCATAACCAACACATGGATCATGTTCGTGGAATACTAGGTCTGAGAAACGATCATCATAAGGACGTGAAACGAATGGCATAATTTACCTTTAATTTGAGTTGTTGTTTTTAGAAAATTACTGGCTTACTTTGCCAAGTTTTTGTTCAAGTGCTTTAGAAGTTGTTGATTTACTTTCAACTTTTTTAGTTGTATCAACAACAGCACCTTCGCCACCAAGTTCTTGCATTAGTTCTGAAGCTTTGTTAACTTCAGCTTGTGCTTTGTAGCTTGCTAGGACAGTATCAAAAGCAGTGTCATCTAGGCCAGATAGAGCAGTAGCAGTAGCTTCCACTTTATCAGCCGCTAGGACAGCAGCCAAGGATTGTTTACGGGCTGATGCTTTAGCATCTAGTTGTGCAGCTTCTAGAGAGGCAACTTGTGAGAGTGCTTCAGTTAGAGCTAGTTCTTTTTCAGTTAGAGTAGTTTGGGCGAGAGCTAGAGCAGAAGCAGAATTAACAAGTTCAGCGTTTACGCCTTCTAGTTGTCCTGTAAGTGCTTGTAGCTGAGATTGCAGTTCTGCAATTTGGGTCATGTCAAGATTTTCCTCTTGTTTATCTAGTTTAAATTTAGGTGTTCGTTTATTGAACATCTGTTCTCCTTGAGATTGGGCTGAAGTGACTAAGTAATCGTGTAGTTCCTCTAAAGTCATCACACTTTCAGCTAGTCCAAGTTGCATTGCCTTCTCAGGGAGAAAGGTTTTAGCTTCAGTGGCCCTAACTGCGTCTGCTGACAATCCACGCATTTGCGCAACATGATCAACAAACTCTCCATACATAACATCCACTTTTTCTTGAATGTCAGCTATGAATTCTTTTCTGAAAGAACCATCTTCAGCATATGGAATCTTTTCTCCACCAGCTTTAACAAATGTTCTTTCATATCCGTTCATCTCTAATGCTTTAGAATCATTAAATAGACGAACTAAAACACCAATTGATCCTACCTCAGATGATGGGGCCATAATCAATTCATCAGCAATGGAGCCTAGTGCGTAAGCAGCAGAAGCGGCCATACCGTCTACATATGTAATAATCTTTACACTATTTTCATCTGCAAGGTCACGCATATATTGTGCTGTAGGGAAGCATTGGAATGCCTCACCTCCACCACTGTCTATTGCTAATACAATAGTTTTTACACCAGCATCAACCATATCAATAAAGTCTGATTTAATGGTCTGGTAATTTGCCCCACCACAATCAAACCCCATAATGGTTACAGGCTTATATGTAAGTGGGCCTTCAATATGGATAAATCCTGTCTTTAGATCAGCATCATAATTTTGATTATCTTCATCGTCTTGTGATGGAGGAACAAAATCATCATCTTCAATAAGCAAAGGCTTTGGAACAAAACCACCTAGACTTCTTGTGTTAAGATACTCTAGAATTGTTTCAAATGATGTTGTATTGATTAGGTGGGGAGTGTTATATAGTTTATTCTTTAATCGAACTAACTCATGAGACATGAAGCCTCCTTATATTTTAATTTAGCTATCATGCTGCGTTGTCGCTGTTGGTTGCAGAGTTATTGCCTGTAGAATTTCCAGTGCCTGAGGGAAGACCAGAGGCCATACCCTCAGCAGCGCCAGTTTCTAAGGGAGTAAGAATTTTACTTAATTCTTCTACAGACATATTTTCATCAACACGATATGGAATATCTGCTTGAGCTAGTAACCAGTTAATTACATGAGCATCTTTTGGTAACATCCCCACTGCTGCAACACGTTGTACAAACTTACCAACTTCATCTAGACTTACGCTACCAATTTTTCCATATGTGAAATAAGGAAGAACTTCGGTAGACCATCCATTTAAAGCGAATAGTTGTGGAATCAGATCGTGGTTTAATTGAGCTTTGATTTCATTTAATCTTGATTCAATAGCCATTTCAATAACAGAAAGTTTAGACTCAGCTAAGCTGAATGAGCCACCCCCATTACTACCTAATGCTAAGAAATCAGCGAATAATGAGGAAAGAATCTCTGATGTATAACGTTTAATAATTGCATCTGTATCATAAGACTTTTGGCCTGTGATAGACTTGATATCAAACTCAAACATCTTATTACCTTGATCATCAACGATCAAAGGTAGAATTAATCCAGATTGTTTGGCAACTTGAATGTTTGCCATAATCTTTTTATACTCTGCGTAAACTGCCTTATTTTCTTCTGAAGCGTCAGGTGCAAGGTATTGTGGAGGAAGGTATAAGACTTTAAATCCATTAGCATCTTGTGAGACACCAATAGCTTCAGCTTCTTGAAAAGCCTGCTTGTAGCGCCACGCTTGCCATGCTCCAACTAAAGGAGATTTACCATAAGGAGAATCTTTTTCTGGAGAGTTTCTAAAGTGTAAATATTTTTTACGTGGGATAAACTTTAATGTTGAACCATTATCCTCTGTACCTGTTGATTGAACAAAATCCCATCCATTGAAAGTCTCACTATTAATGATGTTAACTTTCTGCCAGAACCCTGCAATCTCACGGCCTTTACTACTCCATTTCCAAGAATCAATACTATCTTGAGAGCGTAGAGGTAATTTCTTTAGTCCAATCAATCCATCATCGAATCTTGAACCATCGGCTTTACGACGATAACGAAAGACTTTCTCACAAACTGAGAATCCATATTTATTAAAGCTTGAAGCTTGTTTGATAAAGTCTTGGAATGTGTGATCCATATCAGATACACACTGTTCAATGAATATAGCTTTATCTTTTAATTCTTCTTCATATCCTTTTGGAACTTTTACAGACCAATCAGCACGAGATATTAACATTTCAACTAATTCTAAGGCAGGAGCAATAGCCCCATCTTTAGACATTTTCTTGAATGTTTCAACTGCTTGAGGATACCTCAATTCGTGTTGACACTCTTCAAACACATCTCCACCAAGAACAATTAGACCGTTGTAACCTGTTTCTCCAAGAGAGATAGATGGTATTGGATTTGTTCCAGGCTGGAGATTTGAAATTTCTGTTTGATCACTTTTAAGTGAATCTTCCATTTCTCTCCTTAGTTATTTAATCCAACGAGTGGATTTGATCTTGATAAATTTGCTGATTGAATACCAGATAGAATATTAGGTATTTGAATTTTCTGAGCTAGTGTGATAAAAGCGTCTGATGTGGCATCAACTTGATCGTCCTTAATGTTACGTGTTGCATCAAAGGCTACTAACTCAGACGTATAATCATCATTCCAAGGACCTCGTACCATTCTCACCATACCTGCTTCTGATGCAGCCACGAAGGGTTGAAAACGTATAAGCTTAGATTTATTAGATGGTCGCATACGAGCATAAAACCCTTCGGAAATTAACTCACGAATCATCATTTGCCCTGCTGCTTTACCTGCTTGCCCTGGCTCTTGTGGTAATATAATTTTTGTACCTTCAGGATCGATAGAGGCAGTAGAAATAATGTTCTTCATTACTTCGCCAAATCTTGCTCTGAATCTTACTACATCGAGAATTAGATAAATACCTTCTCGGCTTTTTCCAATAAGTACCCCGGCTGTCCAGTCTGGATTAGGCATTGCTTCTGAGGGTAGTGAACCTGCGATATCCCATGCCCTGCAATATGAAACAATATCATAATCAGATTCTTTTACTGGTTCTCCTAACCATTCACTTTTCCAGAACCCTGCTGCGTCTTCGCGTATATCCCAATTACCATATAAATCCCGCTCTTGCTTTACTCGTTTTAATCCAAGTAAGTTGGCAAGGTAGTTTGGATTTGTTTTAATAAGTATAGGGTTGTCATAAATGGTTGCAGATATAAACTGCAATGACAAAGGACGTATATACTGGAATTCACTATCTTCAGGAAGAATATTTCCATCAGAATCTCTAGAAGCATACTGCTCTAGTAATTCTTGCTTGGTGTCAGCCCATATCATCTCGTTATTTAGACGAATGAACCAACGAATCTTTCCATCTCTGTCTGGATTGGCACGACCTGCGTTTGTGGCACCTTTAGGGATAATCCACCAATCAATCCATTTACGTAAATAAGAATCTGGATTCGGGTTACACGTTAGGAAAAGATTTGGAATCATCTTAGCTTTAGACCTAAGACGTGAAAGTACAACTAAAGTATTTTCTTCGCTCAGTTGTGTGGCCTCGTCGATCATGGCCGCAGAGATTTGTAAACCACGGTACTTCTCAGCGTCATCGTCTGTTTCAAGATGGGACATGGCAATCTCAGCCCCCGAAGGGAACTCAAACTTCATATCTTTCTTGTTAATCTTTACTCTAGGCTCAAATGCTCTGTAAAGAGTCTTAGCTTCATCAAACAAACCACCAGATTTAGCTAATGTTGTTTGGTTTTTACGGATAATGAATCCACGATAATTAGGATCATCTACCCATCTCAGATGGCGTAACAAGCCACAATAGGACTTGCCACCACCCATTGCCGTATCTGTTATGAAGTTCGCTAAACCTCTCTCAAGTTTCCCTGAGTGTCGGACCATCTCTTAATGTATTTAAACATTCTCTCTGTTTCAGATTCGCTTGAATCTTACGCCTTGCGGCTGGCCTCTACGCACTGTCTTTAAACATTGGCACGGGATTGCCTACAGCAATATCTGTTTAGGTTTCCCCGTTTAAAAGAGTTTTGAATGGAGGCACAAGTTTACCACCATATACAATAATATTAGCGTCACTAGAGAGAAACCATTGCTGTTTTTCGCTGCTAGGACCGAAGTGCTGTTCACTCATTGCTTATTCCAACCATAGTAGACTAGCTCTGCTTTTTCTCTTGCTTTGATAGCATCCTCCAGATATTCAAACATTCCTAGTCGGATATGTTGTCCGTCTACATGTATTTCAGCAGACCATTTATTATTCTGTTTGTAGAAACTAACACCAGATTTACCAGAACTATTATTTGGGTCTAAACCTTTATTATAGCCTTGGATACTATTTGTTGCCCAACGGCAATTTTCTTTGAAATAGTTATTATCATTGTGAATACGATCAATAGAAAGATTATCAGGAGCTTCTCCCATATCCTTATAGAAGTTCTCAAAAGACCCTCCTAACTTCGGATTCCACTCTTTACAAACTCGAATTCCTTTCCCTGCATGGTAAGGAAACTCTTCTTCTCTTCCAACAGAACACCTACGAACCATACCTTCCCAAATCTGGTAAGTTCGTGTACTAGACATACCATGAGTTATTCGACTTGCAATACCTACACAACCACAAGATGTGGTGTTACCAGAGATTAAGTTATTCTTCTGCACTAAGGTTAGTTCAGGATTTCCGCATTCACATCTACAGAAAACCCTCGGAGATTGTGTTGTCGGATGGGGTGGTCCATTTGAAACTATAGTTAGTTTAGAAAATTGTTTACCAGGGAGGTATTTTTCACTACGCATACCACATCCACAATTTGACTTTTTCTTAGATGTTAGAATTCTATGATCATAAATAACTTCTTCACCACATGCACAACGGACTCTCCATTTTGCTGTGTAAGCTGTATCATTTTCTGCTTCTTGCTCTCTAGCAATTATTTCTAGAAAACCTAATTTAGTTCCCACTAAATCTTTTAGTTTATACTTACGCATTCATACCTCGCTATATTTAATTGGTGTAGACTATCACACTGAGCGAGCAATGTGAAGGATGGCCGTCCGTTCATCTACGTTATTTATTACTCTGTAGCGTCAGCTACATCTTCTGTTACAACATCAGATTGTAACACAGTTTCTACTTTATTCTTAACTGGCTTAACAACTTTTTCTACAACAGAAAATTTAGCTAAATACTGTGTATTTCCATCATGTCTATTACGAGAATTACAACCATTAGCTTTCATAAGCTTACGCCATTTTTCAATAGGCAAGGCATCTAACTCTTCTTCTGTGCTATAACTCTGTTCAAGAACAGTGAATGTCACACCAGACCTACTAACCATCTCTTGATCTGTTTCAAGAAACATAATAGCTGAATGAGGGAATGATGTACGTAATTGATTCATATCGACCTCACCACCTAGCTTAGCCACTTCCACTACATTACTTAACCACTTGTGGCCTAAACTGTCTGTGCCTTGAACAGACACTCTATATTTAATACTACTCATTACAATCCTTTTCTACAAAATAAAAGAGGGTGTAGTTTTTACTACCCCTCTAATATTGATTTATTCGTGCTGAGCCTGCCACACTATCCATGCATCTCAACTCCCTAGCCATAATCGCTAGTCTCTCCACATTATATTAAATCTTATTTACAATATTAAGAGAAAACTTAGGTTTTTCAACCACAGGTTCTTTCTCTTCATCCTCATCATTGAGGGATTCTTTAAACTGTTCTTCAGCTAAACAAGCTTTCTGGACTGTTACAACACTTGTTACAAGCCACTTAGAGGATGCTAGTTGCTCTTTATCTACTTCTTTTCCATTAACACTGTCTTCAATGTTTTGGATAGCTTTCTCTTCAAACGACTTTAGTTTCTTTAAAGTTTTACGTAATGAAGAAGCTTTAGATTTGTTACCACTCCCAGGTGGTCTACCAGCCCCAGGTAAAGCAGGGGCACCTTTTACTAAATTAGGATTTGCCATGATATATTCTTTTCTTTATTTGGTGCCGACTGTAAGATTTGAACTTACGGTGTTTATATTCCTGCTTACAAAACAGGTGCAATCGGCCTCTATGCGAAGTCGGTATTATTAGGGCACAGAGCAACTATCACATAGAAAGGAGGAAAGCTGTGTAATTGTTGTGCGTGTTAACTCTGTTCGACATTGCCAGCTTCAATTGCTGCATGTGGGTCACAGATGCTTGGTTGCGAATGATGGGATTTGAACCCATGACATGAGGCGTATGAGACCCCTGTTCTACCGGACTGAACTACACCGCTATATTTATCCTGCTTACAATTACAGGGCTTACATTTCGCTTAAGCTGCTTGATGCGGACACCTGAGAATTTCTTATCTCGCCGAGGGTCTATCGGTCACTAAGGTAGGTGATCTTTAATTATTTGGTGGATGATCTTGGTAACGATCCAACCGAGTTACAGCCGGTTCCGCCTCCTTAACGGTATACTCATCCTTATTTGGAGCAGGTAGTCGGTACCGAGCCGATCTATTTAAGCTTGGAAGGCTAATGTGTATCCATAAACACCTTACCTGCATTAATTCGACACACTGTAATAAAACAATGTGAGCCTCAAGGGAACAATATATGTAACGATCTTGAGTGCATTCTTTATTTCCGAAGTAACTATTTACTTACATAAGAGTATTGTATCACAAGAATTATCTAAATATATACTAAACTAGAGGATACATATAAATATTTATGATCTATTCTTAATATTTTCATTATAACAGTGTGGACAACCACCACCATTCCAATGATTATCAGGTCTTTGCATAAAAACACCATGTTTGTAACAAACAATACTCACTTTATTTGCTATACCTTTGTAAACAACTTGTGAATAATCATATAAGTTTCCATGAGCAGTATTAAATCTTTCAAGCACAAGGGCTTGTGTTAGTTTAATTTTAGAATAACACTCTTTAGACTCTCTTAAACATCCGCATGATTTAGTTTTACCAGTTTTAAGATTCTGTGCTAGTACAACTTTAGTATTACTACAATCACATTGACATAAATATTTATATACGTGTTTATCTGATTCTATTCTGTTTAGGACAAGTAGTTTAGTGAATCTCTGTCCTGTTAAATCAGTATATTTCTTTCTCTCTGGTTTTGGTATAACTATTTCTTCTGGCCTACCTAGCCACCATTCAAAGACACTTGGCATTATTGACTCCTTATCTTATTAATACTTATTCATTATATTAGTTACCTATAATTTCCCTTGGTGGGTTTTTAAGATACAGTTTACCCTAGACTCTGCAAACACATAATTTAAATGTGAAATACAGAATCTAAGACTATAATCAAAACCAACCAAGGATATTTCCCCCGGAGCCGTCTTTGTCTAGCTTTAGGCTAGATGTATGCAGATTGATCAAGCATACAGATACAGTTCAGTGACTCAAAAGAATCCATTAGAATCCTTCCCTACGTGTTCAGGCTCACTGAAAAAGAAAGAAGCATCATTGATCTTAGCTTCCAACCTCTTACTTAACCCTTTGCCGTCTCCACGACGTGTACGGCTTTTAAAATCATGCCCACTGTCTACACCTTGTTTTAAAGAAGATACTTACCGCAACACAATCCGAGAAACTTTCCAATTTCATGGTACAATGTGTGTATTCCATGTTAGAGATGCAGTTTCCGCATTTATGTTGTTATTGTAACATAAAACACTATTTTGTCAATTAGGATTTACCCTTACTTTCTGAATAATTTACACTACTTTACAAATCTTTACATAGTGTAGTGAAAATACAACACATAAGACTTCACACTTGATCTACAATCACACATCACAAATTTGAAAGGAAACAAAATGAGCAAAGTAACATACTTCAGTAAAGATCAATATGAACTTTGGAGAGAAATCGCCTATCATGTAGGATGGGTTCATGTACATGATGATCTTTTGGTATGTGATGTAGATGATGTATGTGTTGGTGAATGGGACGACAATACAGGAAAACAAAACGGTTGGATTTATACAGAATTTGTATTTTAAATTAAAGGAAACTAAATGACACAAAATATTAATATTACCCTACGACAAGCTGAGAAGCTTGTCAAATTCTTTGGTGGGTATGACGCAGAGGTTACTATTACAGGGCCACTAAAAGGAATGCCAAATGGTCTGTATGCTTATGTTACTGAATATCCCGAAGAAGGTTGTGAGTACCTTGGGCCAACTGAGGTGAATGATGATTTGGCGATGCATGGACGAATTGTAGAATGAACTACCTAAAACAACTAAAATGTTTCTTCACATCACACGATAATGAATACTCCTATGAGCCTACACGCGAAGTAAAAGGAGATTGGCGTATAGTGATTCAAACATCTACATGTAAACATTGTGGTAAGACTGTTAAAGAACGTCGATCTGAAATTGATCGTGTTCAATACCCTGGTGGTATGCTAGAATGGATGAACTTAGGCGATTTAAAGGAGATTGAAAATGTACACTAAAGGCCCTTGGACTCTACTACCACAAGAAGATGGTGTAGAATACTTCCGTATTCGTGGTACACAACTTGGAGGTAGATATAAAGTTGCTAATGTGCACTTTCTTAAATTCAATTATGCTTACGAAGAACTTCATAAACGAGATTTGGAAGAATCTTTAGCCAATGCACGTTTAATCAGTGCAGCACCAGAATTGCTTGAAACTTTAGAAATAGCACTTAATGGTTTACTCTGGTATCAGGCTATGTATCCTGAACATGTTTGTGATAGTGATTATGAAGCTATTGCACAGATCAACAATGTTATCCAGAAGGCCACAGGAGCCCCTACAAGCGTCTGAAACACCATCAGACATACCTACATAGCCTAGTGCTACAATAATGGATTAAAAGCTGTTTAAATCGATTTAAGGGAGAATCACATGGAAGAATTTGTTAAAAAGAAAACTAAACATAAAATTGGAACTATTGTAAAACTTCTAGATAAAGAAAACTATGGTAAACTAGGTGTAATCACAAACCTCACTACATGGGATATCATGGGCTTATCAGTGGATGCATATGATATTATTGGTTATAAATCTGGTACAGTGAGTTATGATTTGGTGTATGATGATAAGCTAGAGGCATCTATTGTATATCTAGATGGATTATTTGAGAAATATTGAAAAGGAATAATATGTTTAAAGAGCTAGACTATAATACTCCTATTGAAATGTGGATAGATTTTAAGAAAGGCGTAAAGTTTATTTTACATTATCATGATAACATTTTTAATGTTTCAGGTATTGAGCCAAGAGATAAAATAGTTTACGTACATTTTCAAGGGTTCCCTGTAAAAATTTACCCAACAGGTAAGAGTGCAGAAGGTCCAATTAATAGTATTTGGTTAGAAAAAGTTTAAAAGGAATAAATATGAAAATAATTGATGAGCTAGAATTTAATAGCGTATATGAAGATCAAGAATATGCTAAACTGATGGTGACAAACCTACAATGTAAAGATGAACAAGCAAAAGATTTTGATATTTTTTATGAAAGGAACTAAATGATTAAAAATTCCAAGTTTGACGTGATTGTGTATAATCATGTACAAGAAATGGATGCAGAATTTTCATCTGTTGAAGCTTTCAACAAAGAACAAGCAATTAATCGAGTACTTTGCATGTTCGCAGTTATGTCTCAATGGGTAGTAATTAACGTAAAAGAAAGTGAATAAATAATGAAGCACATTGCATTCCCGTCTATCGGGCAATTCCGACAAACTATTAAACACATTAAAGACAGTGCAAAATATCATGATGTTCCACTTCCTATAATTAAGTTTGAAGGAACTGTAAAGATTCATGGCACTAATGCTGGTGTAGTTCGTACCCAAAATGGGGTCATTCATACCCAATCTCGTGAACGTATCATTACACCTGAGAGTGATAATATGGGCTTTGCAGCCTTTGTTAAAGTTAATGAGAAATACTTTCATAAACTATTTGATGCTATTCAAGAGGCACGTCCTGAGAATAAAACTAATATTCAAATCTATGGCGAGTGGTTTGGTAAGGGTATCCAAAAAGGTGTGGGTGTAAGCGAAGTAGATAAACACTTTACTATTTTTAAAGCACGTATCTCTGAAGATGCAGCTTCTACGGATTGGCTGAGCACAGTAGAGATGCTCTTTGCTTTCCTAAAATCTGGATTCCCTATGGAAAACGTAAGTTTTATTTCAAGTTACCCATCTTTTGTTGTAGAGGTTGATTTTAATAATCCTGAGCTATCACAAAACAAGTTTATTGAGCTAACTGAGCATGTTGAAAAAGATTGCCCTGTTGCTCGCTTCTTTATTCCAGATGCTCCAGAAGGCTCCCTAATTGGTGAAGGTCTTGTATGGACAGCTATTGAATGTTCAGAACCAAAGATTAATATTGATGGTGTAATGTTCAAAACTAAAGGTGAAAAGCATTCTGTTTCAAAAGTAAAGACTCTAGTGGCTATTGATCTAGAAAAAGTAGCTTCTGTTGATGAGTTTGTAGAAAAGACTGTGACAGAGAATCGTTTAAAACAAGGGATTGATAAGCTAGGAGAGATGGGTCTTGAGATTGATGCTAAACATACAGGGGATTATATCAAGTGGGTTATGTCTGATGTGCTTAAAGAAGAACTAGACACTCTGGTTGCAAGTGGCCTAACCACAAAAGATGTATCTAGTAAAATGTCTACCAAAGCACGTAACTATTTCCTTAATTATATTAAATGATTAAACATTTATACGTAAAATATCTAGATAAAGAGCCTACAGAAGTTGTTAGGGCTTTAGGGATTTATTATGATTGGGTGGAAGCAGGCTCAGAACAATACATATTCTGGAACTGTAGATATGTGCCCGATAAACTACCAGAGAACTTTACAGTTCATAAGAGTAATCCGTTGGACTGTGTAAGCGAGCTAATGCCACTTGAGAAAGCTAATAGTTTAGTTATTAATCACGTATATAAATAAGGAGTTACATGATTAGATATAAAACAAAGACAGAAGCATTATTGGCTTGTCCTAAATCTTTTGTATGGAAAGAGATGGAAGAATATTTCTATTGTGTAGAACAGATGGAGACAATGCATTTGTTTGAAGTGCTTGTTACATTATGGAATAAAAATGTAAAAGAAGATTTCAAAGTAGAAGAGTTTCTACCTCACAATTTTTGGGATGAGAAAACGACACATACACGTAAATATGTGTTACAATGCTTGGAAGCAGTTTTGAAAGAGCTATCTGATAGGCAAGACTTGAAAGGAAAGGCCAAACAAGCGTGGCTCTATATTTCTAATTGCTTTTTGAAGAATGATGTTTTTAATTGAAAGAGGTAAATGAACAACTTTAATGAATATGGATTTCCTTATCATGCATGTAATGGTTATAGACAAGACGAACATTATTGGCAATATGTTAAGTATAAACATGCAAAGGATTCTTGTAGGATTAAAGGTTGTATTATTCATAATTGAAAGGATAACAAATGGATGCACAAAAATTTGTAACTTGGTTGCAGGGTTTCGTAGAACTAACAAACGCTCAATCTATAACAGACTCGCAATGGAAAATGATTAAGGAGCATTTGAGCCTAGTATTTAAGAAATTAACACCAGAGATATATGTAAACACGGAAGTAGATACTTCTGGTATGAGACAGAAGACAATGCAAGAGTATATCGATGAAATGAGAAAGAAAGGTACATGGCCTGATGATAGGTACTATATTCCAACACAACCATTTCCCCAAATTTGGGCACAGGAAGTAAAGCTAGACCCATTCAATACACCGATTTGCT
>Ga0247815_10000044_pt1 | contig 95348 bp, 78 predicted proteins | sample UWRJL194509B1_FD_181014 | JGI IMG/M metagenome (GOLD analysis project Ga0247815, IMG submission 181014) | Plant litter microbial communities from Arlington Agricultural Research Station in Wisconsin, United States - UWRJ-L194-509B-1 | ecosystem: Environmental > Terrestrial > Plant litter >... | reverse complement strand
AAACACCTCTTCTTTGAGGACAAGAATCTAAAGCAACCGATTTACTCTTCTTAGTTATCTGAGTTCTTCCAGTTCTTACTAATTGTTGAATTGTTGGCATAATTAATACTAAAAATTACTTATATATGATTTTCCCGCTTTTTACGGGGTTGCAAATGTAGCAATTATTTTTAATGAAACAAATCCTAATTCATTAATTTTTATACGAACTAATGATTTGTTTCTGAAAGGAATATAGAATTGCCCTTATAAAAATCCCCACAAAAATACAAACAACCAGAAAAGGCAATTTCAATCCCGATTCTACAACAAATTATTTTTTTATATGAATCGCTGCTTTTTTGCGTTACTTTTATCAAAATTTAGATTAGATTTTGAAAAGGCTTCTGATAATTTTCCTGTTTTTGCAATTCGGACCAACGCTTTGGGCGCAGAAACTGCATTTAAAAGCCGCTGGGAAAACCGAAGCTGAGACTAAAATTATCGATTCCATCGGATACAATCCCGATCACGACAACGCCAAATCGATCATTGATGAATCGAATGCAATTTCTGAAAAACTCACGAGGATCGGTTTTATCGAAAATGAAATTTCCGAAAACAAAAAAACAAACGACTCCACTTTTTTGTTTCAGTATGCGCTTGGCAGAAAAATCAATTCCATTCACATATATATAGGTAAAAATCCGGAATTGCAATCGCTCGGGATTTTCGACTCCAAAAAAGACACTCTGGTCATGCCGTTATCGGAAGCGGAAAATTTCATGAACCAAACCTTATACAAACTTGAAAAAAAAGGCTACGCACTTTCGAAGCTCCAATTAAAAAATATCCAGAAAAATCATGGCCATCTTGAAGCCGAACTTTTTTACACTGCCGAAAAGAAACGGCAACTCAACGACATCGTGATTAATGGCTATGCAAAATTTCCCGAAGGCCATAAGGCAAACATCAGGCGCATGTACAAAAATCAGGTTTTCAATCAGGACAACCTGAAAAAACTGCACGACGACATTGCAAAATTCCGGTTTGTGAAGCAAACCAAATATCCTGAGATCTTATTTTCGAAAGATTCGACCAAAATTTACGTCTACGTTGAAAAAGCGAAAGCGAATACGTTTGACGGCTTTATCGGATTTTCAAACAGCGACGAAAAAAAAATCACTTTCAACGGTTATGTCGATTTGCTGCTCAACAACATTTTAAACACCGGAGAAACTTTTACGATTTACTGGAAAAGCGATGGAAACGACCAAAAAACGTTTAATGCCGGAGTGGAGCTGCCTTACATTTTTAAAAGTCCGTTTGGATTGAAAGGACAATTAAATATTTTCAAACAGGACAGCACATTCCAAAATACAAAAACAGCTATCGACCTGGGTTATTTTTTCAACTACAACACCAGGCTTTACCTCGGATACCAATCTACGGAATCGAGTGACATCCAAAACCTGAATACTTCGTCGATCAGTGACTATAAAAATTCATTTTTAACAACAAATTTTGAATTCTTTCAATTTAGTCCCGAAAATCTTTTATTCCCAGAAAAAACAAAAATGATTGTTAAAGCAGGCGTTGGATCGCGCGAATCCAAGTTTAACAAAAACAGCCAATTCTTTCTAAATATTGATGCTGCGCATAACATTTACCTGAACGAAAAAAACAACTTTTACATCAGGACACAGGATTATTATTTGAGCAGCGACACGTATATTGTGAATGAATTGTATCGTTTTGGCGGCATCAATTCCGTCAGGGGATTTAACGAAAACAGCTTGCAGGCCAATGCGTTGGCATCGATCTTAACGGAATACCGATACGTGCTGGCGCCTGCAATTTATGTGCATTCCATTATCGATTACGCCTATTACCAGGATAAAACAGCAAACATTCAAGGCAATCTTCTTGGCCTTGGATTTGGTTTTGGATTGCTTACCAAAAACGGTTTTTTTAACATTGTCTACGCAAATGGCAGCAACGGAAACGATGCCATAAAACTTTCAAATTCGATTGTTCACATCAGTTTCAAAACAAATTTTTAATGATTTATTAAAAAAAGTTCAATAAAAAGTGCTTGTAAGATTAGGAATCTTAACAATAAATTTAGACTTTTGGGGTAACTAATTCAAAATAATTTAAAATGAAACTAAAGTTTAATGGATTTTTAGCGCTGTTACTGGTGCTAATAACGCAGATTACATTTGCGCAGGACATTGCTGTTACTGGTGTTGTGAAAGACCAGACTGGCATGCCTGTACCTGGAGCGAATGTTCTTGTTAAGGGAACCTCAAATGGTGTTCAGACCGATTTTGATGGTAAATTCAAAATTTCAGCAGCGAAAGGCCAAGTTTTGGTTTTTAGCTTTTTGGGACTGAAAACAATGGAAATGCCTGCATCGGCAAACATGAATGTCAAAATGACCGATGACGCAGTACAGCTTGAAGGAGTTGTGGTAACTGGCGCATTGGGTATTAAAAAGAAAAAAGACGAATTAACTTCTGCTACACAAGTAGTAAACAACAGGGAGATCACTCAGGCTTCTAACCCTAACGTGGTAAGAAGTTTAACTGGTAAAGTTTCTGGTTTGCAGGTAAACAACTCGAGTAATGGTGTAAATGCCAAAACACGTATTGTATTGCGTGGAACAAGATCGTTAACAGGAAACAACGAAGCTTTGGTTGTGATTGACAATGCGATTTCTTCGGCAACTGCATTGCAATTGTTACCACCAGAAATCGTTGAAAGCTTAAACATCATCAAAGGTGCACAAGGAGCTGCGCTTTATGGTGACCAAGGGGTTAATGGTGTAATTATCGTGACTACTAAAAGAGGAACGAAAAATGAGAAATTGACCGTTAACGTAAACTCTTCTGTTGACATTGAAGAAATTGCTTTTTTACCTAAAAGACAATTAAAATATGGACAAGGTTGGGATGGACAACAGTATAATGATGAAAACGGTGGTTGGGGAGGCCTTTTGACTGGAGAGTTGGTACCAACCGGGCTAGAGCAAGCAAACGGAGAATCATTCATGCTGCCTTATACAGGAAAAAAAGACAGCTTCAAACCTTTCTATAAAACAGGTACTACATGGCAAAATGGATTTACTCTTAATGCTGGTGGAGAAAATGGTTACGTGTTGTTTACTGCAAACAATACCAAATCAGATTTCGTTGTTAAAGGGGATGAAATCGAAAGAAACAGCTTTATCTTAAAAGCAGGAAAAACGATTGGTAAATTTAAAATTGACGGAAACGTAAATTACAACTATTCAAAATCGTCACAAACGAATGCTGAAAACAACCGCAATGGTATTTTACTATCATTGTTACAAGGAGCTTCAAACATTCCGGTTCAACAATTTGCAAATTCAGGTCCTGGCGAAGGATGGACTGCGTACTACCAGAATCCTTACTGGGTTAGGGACAACAACAGGATTAACGCCAATCAAACATTCCTGAATGGAATCGTAACTTTAGGATACCAGTTCAATAAGAACATCGACGCTACTTACACGGCTAATGTTCAGTTCTTGAATAAAGACAGCCAAAGCTACATAAATGGCTATTCAGATCCTAACGATCATGACTCATTGAGCCAGACTTCTGAATTCTTCTCTAACCAATCGGCACAGAGAAATTTCTACGGTGATTTATTGATCAACTTTAAATACCAGTTGACTGAGGCTTTAAGCTTAAAATTCAATATTGGTAACAACATCCAGGACCGCGTATACAGAATCACTTCAAATGGAGGTACAAACCTTGACATTCCAGGCTGGTACAACATTAAAAACGTATTAAACCCTGCAAATCCACTAACATTAAATAATTCTTACACCAGGTCAAGAAGGTATGCATTCTTTGCAAACGTCGATTTAGGATATAAAGACTATTTATTCCTGAACCTTACCGGAAGAAACGATAACGTGTCTGGTTTGTCAAAAGACAATCAAAGTTATTTTTACCCTAGTGCTGGTTTGTCATTCATCCCATTAAAAGCGTTTAAAGCTGAAGGAGATACATTTAGCTATGCTAAGATCGCCGCAAGTTTTGTTAAAGTAGGTAATACTGCTCCTATTAATCCATATGATATCAATGATGTACGTTTAGTACCTACAGGATTTCCTTTTGGAACATTAGGCTCATATGCAATTAACAGAACTCCAACGGATCCTGAGATAAAGCCTGAATTCGTCACAACTAAAGAACTTGACTTAAGTTTAGGATTTTTCAAAGACCGCATTACTATCGACGGTGCTGTTTACAGAGCAGATGTTAAGGATTTGATCTCTGAATCCTCAACTTCATCAGCTTCAGGACTAACGAACTATACTTCTAATGTTGGTTCGCTAAAAACAACTGGTATTGAATTGGATTTAGGTATTACGCCAATCAAAACAGATAGTTTCAGATGGGACGTAAGAGCAAGCTACAGTTCAAACAAGACGATCGTAAAATCGTTGAAAGCGGGTAGTGAACAAATTAATTTATTTACAGCAAATGCTACAGGTGGTTACGGTGGGTTTACAGTAAGTAACATTGCCGCTGGTGTTTTTGCACAAGTTGGGGAAGAATTCCCATTGATCAAAGGAACTTCTTTGTCGAGAGATCCTAATGGAAATGTAATCATCGGTGCTGATGGTATGCCAATAGTTGACCCTAATTTTACTATATTAGGAAAAGTCACCCCAGATTACATCTTAGGCCTTACCAATACCCTAGAATACAAAGGATTCAGATTGGTTACTGTATTTGATTACAGAACAGGACACAAAGTCATCTCCGAAACAAAATACAACCTTACCTGGAATGGACATCTAGAAGAAACTGCTGATTTTGACAGAGATCAGGGATTCATCTACCCAGGATCCGTAATTCAAACTGCGCCGGGCGTATATACTCCAAATACTAATGTGGTTTCTGCTGCTGGTTACGGACCAACTGGTGTTATTAATTATTATGGATTGTTAGCCAATACTGGTGAAAATAATGTTATCGATGCTACTGCTTTCAGATGTAGAGAGATTTCGTTCAGTTACTCTTTCCCTGAAAGATACCTTGAAAAAACAGGTTTAACAGGTTTAAGAGTGGGTATCAACGCCAGAAACCCTTTCATCGTTCTTTCGTCAGAAAACAAAGGATACACAGATCCTGAGGCTGACAATACTTACAATGCCGGCGTAACAAACGCTTCGTTAAGAGCTGTTGGTAACACTTCCCTAAATGGCCAGGGCTATTCAGGAACAGGTCAGTACCCATCAACCAGAACATACGGTTGCAGCGTTAATTTAACATTCTAAAAAAAAACAAAATGAAAAAAATAATTTATTCGTTTACATTACTGGCGTTTACGCTGGTATCATGTTCGGATTATTTAGACGTAAATACCACTACAAATAATCCTCTTTCTGAAACTATAACGCCACGTTCTGTATTGCCAGGTGCTCAGTCATTAGCATTTAATACGCAAGTTGGCGGAACAAGAATGAATCAACTCGGCAGCGTTCTAACAAACAGCTGGGCCGGAAACGTGAACCGGGTAACTGGCGGCTATGCTGATGAGTATACTCAAAATTTCGACAATACCTCTTACAATGGAATCTGGGATGGTATTTATCTTGCTGTAAATAACTTTCAGGACATCATCAATACGAAAGATGCAAATCAGGAAAATTATATTGCAATCGCTAAAATCATGAAAGCTTATTATATGCAATATATTGTAGACCTGTATGGCGATGCTCCTTACTCACAAGCATTTAAAGGCAAAGAGAATTTGTCACCAGCTTATGATGACGATAAAACGATTTACCGTGAATTGGTAAAGGAACTTGAAGAAGCAAGGGATTTGATCGCCAATTCTCCTGATGCTGAAGCCGCTACATCTGACATAATGTTAGGTGGTGACATGACAAGATGGGTATCGTTTGCAAATACCATCGAACTAAGAATGATCCTGAGACAATCCAACCTTACCGATGCAGAAACGGTAACGTACAGAAATACAAAGTTAGCAGAATTGGCTGCACTTAATGATTTTGTAACTGCTGATGTAACCATCAATCCTGGTTATTCTGAAGCTAATGATGCACAGCAAAATCCTTTCTTTAATGATTTCGTTTGGGATGCGGCAGGTACTCCAACTCAAAACCGCAACTTCGTTGTGGCGTCTGGCCACTTTGCTACTTTCCTTAATGGAACGCAAACAGCACCTTACAATACTGTAGGCCTTGTTGACGGAAGAAGATTCAGAATGTTTACTAATCCTGCAGGAGCTCCTGGAAATGTTGGTGGGGTGATCCAAGGTGATGTCACAACTGGTGCCGGTGGTGGTGCTCCCGGAGACACGAGCCTTTCGAGATTGGGTATCGGATTAACAGGACTTGTAGATGGTTCTGCAAATAATGGAAACCTCCCTCTACAAAATGGTTCAAGAAGAAACGGTTTTATCATGCTGGCTTCTGAAAGCTACTTCTTACAAGCTGAAGCTGCAGTAAGATATCCTGGAATTTTCACAGGAGATGCACACCAACTATTCAATGATGGTATTACGGCTTCGTTTGCTTTCTATTCGCCAACATACGTAGGGGCTGTAGTAGCACCTTTAGATGCTGCCCCTTACATTGCTGCTTCTGATTCTTATGACGGCATTGGATGGACTGGATCTAGCAATAAAATTGAAGCAATTATGACACAGAAATGGTTGGCCCTTACAGGAATCCATGGAATTGAGCCATATATTGACCTCGTCAGAACAGGGTTTCCTTTGACACCATTGGCATTAAATGCTGTTGGAACTACGAAACCAAAACGTCTGTTCTATCCTTTGTCAGAATATGTGGCAAACTCAGCAAACGTTCCAAATTTAACATTAGCAGATCTTTTTACAAAAGGCGCTTTCTGGACTGGCAACTAATCGCTAATCCAAATCAATATTTTAAACCACCAGTTCACGCTGGTGGTTTTTTTTATATCTTTGCGCCATGGAAAAAGAACATTTGATTTTTGGGATTCGCGCTATTGTTGAAGCTGTGCAGGCTGGAAAAGAAGTAGACAAAGTATTCATACAAAAAGAAGCTTCAGGCGAATTGATGAAGGATTTAATGAAGGTAATGAAACGTGCCAACATCAACTTCACTTATGTTCCCGTTGAAAAACTAAACAGGCTCACGCCAAACAACCATCAAGGTGCAGTTGCAACCATCTCTCCTATCGGATTTATGGATCTTGAAACACTTGTTGAATCCACGTTAGCATCTGGTAAAAAACCACTTTTCTTGATCCTCGACCAAATATCCGATGCCCGTAATTTTGGTGCCATCATCCGTACTGCAGAATGCACGGGCGTGAATGGGATCATTGTTCAAAAAGCAGGCTCTGCCCCCGTAAATGGTGACACGGTAAAAACTTCTGCCGGAGCGGTTTTCAATGTTCCGATATGCAAAGTAGAACACATCAAAGATGCTGTTTTTTACCTCCAAGGTTCCGGGATCAAAACCGTCGCAGCAACCGAAAAAACGGATCACAATATTTATGACATCGCCTTAAACGAACCCGTTGCGATCATCATGGGTTCAGAAGACCGCGGCATCAATCCATCGGTTTTGAAAATTGTAGATGAGAAAGCTAAATTGCCAATGTTTGGAACCATCGGTTCACTAAATGTTTCCGTAGCTTGTGGCGCTTTTCTTTACGAAGCAGTCCGCCAGAGAAATTAAATTCCAGTTTTGTTCTCCAACGGATTTTCAGAAGGTTTAAAATTGTAAATCACAGTCACATTATCGGGAACTGCAATTTCAATTTCAATTTCAGGTTCAGGAATTGGTGGATTTACGAAATTTCCATTTTCATCAAACCTTTCCAAAAACTTATCTCCAGCCGGATCAAAATCAGGTCTTTCCCAATCGTACTTGATCATTTTCTGGTATTCCGGTGTTTTTAAAAGTATGGCAAATGCAAATCCAGTGATCAATCCGCCCAAATGCCCTTCCCACGAAATGGTCTTATCTACATCCGGAAACACATACCAAACCAAACTTCCGTAGATCATAATCACCACCAATGACAAGGCTACAAGCCGGTAATATTTGGTACGCAACCCTTTAAAAAAGATAAAACTCACCAATACATAAATGAGTCCGCTTGCGCCAATGTGATACGAATCACGCCCGATGACCCAGGTGATCAATCCTGAGAACAAGATTCCGTAAACTACAACCTTAAAAAACTGGTCGCGGTAAAAAAACCGCAAAGCTGCCAGCAAAATCAACATCGGAATGGAATTGTTGTACAGATGCTGAATGCTTCCATGTAAAAACGGACTAAAAACAATCCCGCGCAATCCTTCTAAAGTTCTTGGATAAATCCCGAATTCGCCTAAATTCAGACGAAAAGTAACTTCGGCCCAAAACACGACCCAAAGGCTTAACACAAATAAAAAAGGCAGTAAAATGACCGAGGCTGAGAATTTAAAATGGTTGTCGTTCATGATCGGGAATGCTAAAATTTACAGCCGGTTCTCAAAAATACATCCAAAGAATTTTTAATGCTATTTTGTCAGATGGGGTGACTTTCTGGCGCTACTGCCCTAGCCCGTCCCGAAGCGTCGGGAGAAGCGGCATCCTTTTGCGGCATAGCGCAGCGGAGCCGGAAAAGATAGAGCGAACAGCCGGATTAGTTTCTCATAAAAATAAACCAAATCGAAAAATCAAAACTCAAAAAACTGTAATTTTACAAAATGGAAGCACCATTAGCAGAAAGAATCCGCCCGCAGCACCTTGAAGATTATGTAAGCCAGCTGCACCTTGTTGGCCCAAATGGCTCGTTAACACAGCAAATCTCGAAAGGAATTATCCCGTCACTCATTTTTTGGGGGCCGCCGGGAACCGGAAAAACAACGCTGGCACAAATTATCGCCCAGGAATCAAAACGGCCGTTTTATATTTTGAGTGCGATCAATTCGGGGGTCAAAGACATTCGGGACGTGATCGAAAAAGCCAAGCAAAGCGGTGGTTTGTTTACGGCAAAGAATCCGATCTTGTTTATTGATGAGATTCACCGTTTTAGCAAATCACAACAGGATTCACTACTCGCTGCGGTAGAAAAAGGCTGGATCACTTTGATTGGCGCAACGACCGAAAACCCGAGTTTTGAAGTCATTCCCGCTTTGTTGTCACGCTGTCAAGTTTACATATTAAACGCTTTTTCACGAGAAGATCTCGAGGCTTTGCTCGAGCGCGCCATGAAAACCGATGTCGTTTTAAGCGCTAAAAAAATTAATTTAAAAGAATCAGAAGCCCTGTTGCGACTTTCTGGCGGCGATGGACGAAAGCTATTGAATATTTTTGAACTGGTCGTAAACGCGTCCAATGACGATGAAATTTTGATCACGAATGAAAAAGTGCTTCAAATCGTGCAGCAAAATACCGTTTTATATGACAAAACCGGCGAACAGCATTATGATATCGTTTCTGCTTTTATCAAATCGATTCGCGGAAGTGACCCAAACGGTGCCGTGTATTGGCTTGCACGAATGATTGAAGGCGGTGAAGACGTCAAATTCATTGCACGCCGCATGCTGATTTTATCAAGTGAAGATATTGGAAATGCCAATCCGACTGCGTTTATCATGGCCAATAATACGTTTCAGGCCGTGTCAACAATCGGTTACCCGGAAAGCAGGATCATCCTGAGCCAATGTGCGGTATATCTCGCAACTTCCCCAAAAAGCAATGCGAGTTATGAAGCGATCGGCAAAGCACAGCAGTTGGTAAAGCAAACCGGTGACCTTCCGGTTCCGTTGCATTTGCGCAATGCACCTACTAAATTAATGAAAGAGTTGGGTTATGGGGATGAATATAAATATGCGCACAGCTATGCAAACAATTTTGCAGAACAGGAATTTTTACCCGATGCGATCGCCAATACACCGCTGTATGTTCCCGGAAACAATTCCCGTGAAAACAGTACCAGGGAATTTTTAAAGAATCGCTGGAAAAATAAATACGGCTACTAAAATTTGATGTTTAGCGATTCGGACATTAATTTACCATCTGCATAATACTCAAAAATCCAGTTGCCATTGTCGTTTGTCACAATGCCTTTAAATTCCCCTTTTTCAGCAATGAAAGTATCTTTTGTACTTGTTGCATAAATTTTCATTACCACTTTTGGTGTATTATCAACCAATTGGTAGCCGTTTGAAATAGGCTGTGCAAAAAACGTCTCTTTTGATGATGCATTTGAAACAATTTCTGTTTTAGCAGGAACAATTTCTTTTTTTACCGTCGTTCCGTCGTTCGTAGTTTTAACCGTGGAACGCTCAACAGAAATTCCCGACCCATTGTATTTGTATTGCAATGCATCAAATGATTTCGACGCATCACGTAGGGCTAAATTATAAGCCAATTGAAAATCTTTTTCCCGGTTTTCGCCTTCTTGGGTTTCAAACAGAACATTTCCTTTACAGTCTTTCAGCAGCACCTTGATTTTCGTTTTTATAAGACCTCCGTTGGAAACCACATCTGCATACAGTTTGTTGCAATTGTAATCACCAACTTCTGCAGGAAAATTTTCATTGTCATAAAAAACGGTGAATCCATATTTCTCCAACATGCTTTTTGTAAGTGAATTCATATTGAATTGATTCGGACTTTTCAAAAAAGCGAATTGCGACGGAACGATCACGTATTTGTAATCGTTTACGCTTTGCGCGAAGGCAATGGATCCAGTTAAAAACAACAATAAGGCTAAAGCTTTTTTCATATTACAGGAAGTTTTTTAATTCTGATAAATGGTTGATTTGTTTGATATTTTCGGCTGTAGCCAATTTATTGATGTTGAATAAAATCGCGTCAATTCCAAAATCCAAAGCGCCATTTACATCGGCATCCATGCAGTCGCCAATCATGATGCTGCTTTCTTTTTTGGCTTTCGCCGATTGCAGGGCATATTCAAAAATTTGCGGATTTGGCTTTTTCACGCCTGCTTTTTCCGAATCGGTTATGGTATGAAAATAATGATGAATGTTTGAATTGTTTAGTTTATTCGACTGGATTTCAGCAAAACCATTTGTAATGATGTGCAGCCTGTATTTGGGTTTCAAATACTCGAGCAACTCGATCGCACCTTCAAAAAGATGGTTGTTTTTTGGAAGGAAATGGATGTAATCTTCAGATAAAACCTTGATTTGATCTGCATCGATGTCGCAATTCACGGCATCAAATGCTTCTTTAAACCGGCCGTAACGCAATTCGGTTTGGGAGATTTTTTCGTGCCTGTACCATTCCCAGTATTTCAAATTTATCGGAACATAATGCCTCAGGAAATCTTCTAAATCAATATTAATTTGATGCTTTTCAAAAATGATCGCAAACGCCAATGCCGAATTTTTCTCAAAATCCCATAAGGTGTGATCCAAATCAAAAAACACATCCGAAATAACATTTGCCATAAAACCTTTTCTTTAAAACTGCTGCAAGATACTAAATTCAGCAAACGCGGTTGCCAAAATTTGGTTAAGGCTTACAAAATTCCTTCATCGGCAAAACTGTAGTAAGCAGTTTCTGTAATGATCAGGTGATCGAGTACTTTGATGTCGAGGTTTTCGCCTGCGGTTTTGAGTTTTCGGGTAATTTGCTTGTCGGCTTCGCTGGCCGTCAGTACACCTGACGGATGGTTGTGGCACAAAATAATGGCAGTTGCATTTTGCTCGATCCCGATTTTGAAAACCAGGCGAACATCGACGACAGTTCCGGTTATTCCGCCTTTTGAAAGCTGGCATTTGTGGATGATCTTATTCGAATTGTTCAGGTAAATGATCCAGAATTCCTCATGCGGAAGTTCGCCAATTAAAGGTTGCATGATCTGAAAAACCGTTTTGCTGGAGCTGATCTTAAAGAGTTCAACAACATCTTCCGATTTTCTGCGGCGGCCGAGTTCCATTGCGGCAATGATCGTGATCGCTTTGGCTTCACCAATTCCTTTGAAAAGCATCAGCTGCTCCATCGATGATTTCCCAAAAGCATTGAGGTTGTTGTTTGATTTGGAAAGCATTCTTTTGCTCAGGTCGACGGCAGTTTCGTTTCGGCTTCCCGAACCGATTAAAATCGCGATCAGTTCAGCGTCGCTCAGCGCAGATTTTCCTTTGAGCATTAATTTTTCGCGCGGCCGGTCGTCTTCTGACCAGCTCCGGATGGGAAAGGATGAATTTTCAGACATGATTTTGGCTTATAAATTTTAATTGGCTTTGATGCGGATACTTAAAATGGCGATTGCCGCGTTTAAGTTTCAAATACTAAAATATGAAATCGGCATTGATTCTCGCGGCATTTGTTGTTTTTTCTTCAAAAATGATCGTTAACAATTTTTCGCGGCAGCTTTCGGATGCGGCAATTGGCCTAACAAAAAATGCCGTAAAATATGACCCAAAATATTTTTCGATTCCGTACCCGAATGGCGATGTGCCTGCAACAAGTGGCGTTTGCACGGATGTTGTGATCCGCGCTTATCGCAAAACCGGCATCGATCTGCAAAAAGAAGTGCATCTAGACATGAAGCGGAATTTTAATTTGTATCCGAAAATCTGGGGATTGAAAACCACCGATACGAATATTGACCACCGCCGTGTGCCGAATTTGCAGGTATTTTTTTCCCGAAAAGGACAAAGCCTTGGCATTTCAAACCAGGCGGCAGCTTATAAAACCGGCGATCTCGTGACATGGATGATCAATGCCAAATTGCCGCATATCGGGATTGTCACGCATTTGAAATCTGCAGATGGAAAACGAAACCTCATCGTGCACAATGTAGGCGCGGGGCAGGTTCTCGAGGACTGCCTTTTTAAATATCCAATTACAGGACATTATCGCTACGCTAAATAAACACGAACTGGAACACAAAAGCTCCGGTTTAGCCCTGATGGAAGCGGCATCCTTTTGAGGCTTTTTTGCCGAAAAAGATACAGCGGACAGCAGGTGCATTGTTCTTAATTGCTCAAATGCCGTGCTCCTAAATCAGCGTTTTGATCTCATCAAAATTGAGTCCGCCATAATTTCCCGAACTCATCAAAAGCAGCGCAATGCCTTTGGTATCGTATTTCAAATGGAACAGATATTCCTTGAAAGCCGCAGGATTGGTGTAAATGATCAGGTCTTCGCGGTTGAACGCTTTCCCGATTTGCTCGGCGGTAATTTCATCGAGTTGCTTGATTTTCACCGCGTCGGGCGAATAAAAAACGACGGCAACATCGGCAGCATCGAGCGCACCTTCGTATTCTTTGAGGAATTCGGGATTCAGGCTGCTATAGGTATGCAATTCAAGACACGCAATCAAAGTGCGGTCAGGATATTGTTCCTTGACGGCTTTTGTCGTGGCGGAAACCTTGCTTGGGGAATGCGCGAAATCTTTGTAGGCGACATTATTTTTGTTCTCGGCGATTTTTTCGAGGCGTTTGGATGCGCCTTTAAAGCTGGCGATGGCTTCGTAAAAATCCGCTTCGTCAACGCCCATATTCTGGCAGATCCATTTGGCGCCGGCAAGGTTGTTTAAATTATGTGCGCCGAAAACCTCAATTGGCATTGGGCCTTCGGGTGTTTCGAGTAAAGTGATGCCATTTTCTACGGTATATTTTGGCGTCGTGTAAGGCAATTTCCGGATTGGGTTTGTTGCGGCTTCGGCCACGCGTTTGACTTCGGCATCATCTTCATTGTACACTAAAATGCCACCGTTTGTGATCAGTTTAATGAACGTTTCGAATTGTTCGACGTAATTTTCATAGGTTGGAAACACGTTGATATGGTCCCAGGCGATTCCGGAAATGAGTGCGATATTAGGTTGGTACAGGTGAAATTTCGGGCGTCGGTCCATCGGTGATGACAAATATTCGTCGCCTTCGAGTACGATAAAATCGTTGTCTTCGGTCAGATGAACCATGGTATCGAAGCCTTCGAGCTGTGCGCCCACCATGTAATCGACTTCGATGTTGTGAAAATGCATGACGTGCAAGATCATTGACGTAATCGTGGTTTTTCCATGCGATCCGCCAATGACGACGCGGGTTTTATTTTTGGATTGTTCGTATAGAAATTCGGGATAGGAATAAATTTTGAGTCCGAGTTCCTGCGCTTTGAGCAATTCGGGATTGTCGGCTTTGGCGTGCATGCCCAGGATTACCGCTTCGATATCTGAAGTAATCTTTTCGGGAAACCAGCCCATTTCTTGTGGCAGCAAGCCTTTTTTTTGCAAACGTGTTTTTGAAGGTTCAAAAATGGCGTCGTCGCTGCCGGTTACCTGATAGCCTTTGTTGTGTAATGCCAGTGCGAGATTGTGCATGGCGCTGCCGCCGATTGCGATAAAATGGGTGCGCATAAATGTGATTTTAGGATTTGGTTCCGCAGCCAAAAATACACAAAAACTTTGAAGAAAAAGGGTTGTTTTTATGAGCCTTTTGATGCAAAAGCGTCCATGACCTGTTTGGCTTTGTCGGGTTGGTGGAGTTTGTTTTTGTACAGATCAGCTAGTTTTTGATAGGTGGTTTTAGAATTTCCGATGACAATCGCTTTTTTATAATAGCCTTCTGCAAGGATGTAGCGTTCGAAATATTCGGCGATGCGGCCTTTTGCGAGGTAGCCGTCGACGGGTGAAATTTTGGAAAGTGCGTTGGCGTATTGGATTGCTTTATTCTCGCTTCCGCCGAAAATACCTGGCAGTTGCAGGTAATATTCAATGAGCGCCCAATGGGCTTCAATGTGATTTGGATTCGATTTAATCGCCTGAAGAAAAGCCGATTCAATGTCGCCGATCATCGTTAAAGCGCGGAATTTGTTGCTGTTTTGGGCCAGCATGGCAAGTGCACCACCGAATTTGTATTGGTAATTTGCGGAATTTGGTTTAGCCAATTTTAACTTTTGATAGTAATTCACCGCATTTTCCCAATGCTTCAAATGGCTTTGGATGTCGCCCAGATATTCAATTGTTCTAAGGTGTGTTGGATTTTCTTTTAGAAATTGTTCGAATATTGGCTCTGCCTGAATGTAATTTCCGGATTGGAATTGTCTTTCTGCGTAGGCGAACGATTCTTGTGCGAATGCCGAACTACAAATAAATAAAAATGCCAAATACAAGTGCTTCATTTTAAATCTGAAACTTCAAAAGTAGTATTTATTGTTTCGATAAATTGCATAACGGATTCAAACTACATATTTAACAATACATTTCATATATTTTTATGCTAACTACAATCCATATCATAAAAATTCAGGGATTTAACCGATATTTTAATGCTTTTTGTCGGATACGTGTAATAAAATCGATTATTTTTGGGACATATCTTTTTTATAACCCTATGAAAAAAAACTACCACATTCAAAAGACATTTTTGTTTTTCATATTTTCATTGCTGTTTGCTTTAAACGTAGCGAATGCACAATGCGCCAATTATCAACTATATGAAGGCTTCGGTACTGCTTTGCCAACTTCGGGCGGATTGTGGTTTGCCAATAGCATGACTTATGATACTTCAAATCCACGAACTGGGCTAAACCATCTTACCTTTAATGCTGTAGGCGATTATATAACAACACCTTTGATTGCGAGTCCGAAAGTTTTTGCTTTCTGGTATAAAAGATCGGGCACCGCGGGTGGCGTGCAGCAATTTACGATCGAAACTTCACCGGATAATGCTTCATGGACTTCCAGGGGAACAATTAGTGCTTTTACAACGACTTACCAACAGTATTCGATAGACTTGGCAGCATTATCTGTAACGAATGTATACATTAGAATCCGTGATTCAAGATCGGGTACAAACCCAAATGCGGAAAGATATATTGATGATCTTACGGTAACCTCAACAACCGCAACCGACAATAAAATTATTCCGGCCATAGCCGTTTGTGCGCAAACAATTGCCTGCGGCACCACTTACAGCTTTACCGATTCAGGAGGAAGCAGTGACCAGTATTTAGCGGGCCAGGATTACACCATTACTTTTACCCCAAGTGTTGGCACAAACAAAGTGCAGTTGGCCTTTAGTTCATTTGCAACAGAATCCTACGACGGAATGGTCATTTACAATGGTCCGAATACCACATCACCGATCATTTCTTCTGGATTGGGCGTTGGCAACAACGCTACAAATTGCCCTGCCGGATCGTATTATGGCACGACCAGTCCGGGCACGGTTACTTCCACTGATGCCACCGGAGCCATTACCATACGCTTCCGGTCTGATACTACTACAAATCTCGCAGGTTGGGTTGCAGCGGTAAGTTGCGTGACCCTATCCCCTTGTGTAGCACCTGCGCAGGCTACAGGTTTTTCGCCCGCAGCAGCTACATCTACTACAGCAGGAGGCTCATTTACAGGCTCGGCAAACGGTTACTTAGTGGTGCGTTCGTTAACAAGTACACCGCCAACACAACCGTCAAACAATACTGTTTATTCAGCTGCTAATATTAGCCTGTTGGGTTCTGGCTTTACATTCATTCAAACCGGCACCGCGTTGAGCTTTTCAGAATCAGCGCTTGCGGGAAACACACAGTTTTATTATTTTATCTATGCTTACAACAATACTTTATGTTCTGGAGGCCCAGCCTACAATACTGCAGGCCCATTGACAGGAAATGTAGTGACTTGTCCGGCTGTTGTAAACAGTGTTGCGGTTAGCGGGACTACAGCTACGGGATTTTCGGTAAATTGGGCAGCACCAACCGGCGGATCTGCCGCAGCCATTACTTATACATTACAAGTGACAACAGACCCCGGATATGCTTCTAACATAACAGGTTCGCCTTTTACAATAGCCGCGCCGGTAACAACACAAGCTATTACAGGACTCACTTCTGGACAAATATATTATTATCGCGTCAGGGCTTCAAACGGCTGCAACAGCGCTTGGTCTAACGGAAGCACCATACTAACTTGTGTGGCTCCAGCGAAAGCAACAGTATTTTCGCCCGGCACAATTACAAGCAGTTCTTTAGCAGCAACGTTTTCAGGAACTGCAAACAGCTATCTTGTGATACGCTCGCTGAGCAGCACCGCTCCAAGCCAGCCTGTTAATGGAATTATTTATTCTGCGGCGAATGTTGGCACATTAGGGACAGGGCTCACTTTCGTCCAGACCGGAACTTCAACAAGCATCTCAAATACTGGATTAATGGGGAATACCCGCTATTATTATTTCATTTATGCCTATAACAACACCAATTGTTCAGGCGGCCCATTGTACAATAATTTAGGTGCGTTAACTGGAAATATGACCACTTGCCCGGCTGTTGTAAACAGCGTTGGGGTTTCAGCAACTACTACTTCCGGATTTACATTAACTTGGGTTGCGCCAACTGGCGGATCTGCTGCAGCCATTACTTATTCAATACAGGTTACAACGGATACCGGATATTTTGCAAACGTTACAGGTTCCCCGTTTGCGATAAGCGCACCAACAACTACAATAAATATATCAGGATTGGCTTCAGGAACGATATATTATTATCGTGTGAAGGCTTCAAACGGATGCGACAGTGCTTGGGTTAGCGGAAACACCACAACAAACTGTACACCAACACCACTTACTTATTCAGAAGGATTCAATACTGCAACTTTACCTGCCTGTACTACTGTTACGAATGTAGCTGTGCAAACTATAAGCTACATTTCGTTTGTGACTTCTTCTACTTATGCTACAGCATCGGCAAATGAAGGCGCACGTTTTTTAAAATATGATTCCGATTCCAGTTCTCCCGGATCTGAGGAACGTTTCAGGAGTGCACCATTGGCAACAACCGGAACTTCAAGCGTAGATGTAGAATTTGACTGGTTTCAAATGAACGGTGCCTTATACAACACAGGCAGTTATCTGAACGAAGGGGTCATGGTACAATGGTCAACCGACGGAACCATCTGGAACAACAGCACTTTTTTCCCACGCCAGAATGCAGGTGCTTCGGCAGCTGGAGAATGGAGCAGAAAAGTAGTGCCGTTGCCTGCAGGAGCCGGAAACCAACCGCTTTTATATGTTGGCCTAAAATTTCATTCCGAATATGGTTACAACTGTTACCTAGATCATTTGGTGGTAAAACGTACAACCACCTGTTTTGCTCCAAACCTGAAAGATGCGGGGCCAGTCTACGCTACTTCCGCAACGATCAACTGGGCTGCTGCATCAATTGTTCCTTCAAACGGATATCAATATGTCGTTTCCACATCTGCCACAGTACCTACAGGAGCTGGCACACCGGTTACAGGATTATCAGCAAATGTTAGTCCGTTGGTAGCAAACACCACCTATTACGTATTCGTAAGAAGTGACTGCGGTAGCGGTGATTTTAGCGAATGGTCAACACCCAATTCCTTTTATACAGGCTATTGTTCCGTGACGGCGAACACGACAAATACAAAATATATTAGCAACTTTACCACAACCGGCGGTACCGCAAATATTGCAAACACCTCTGGATATACAACCGGCGGCTACACCAATTATACTGCGATGAATGTAAGCCAGCAACCTTATGCTTCTGTCAATTTCTCAACAGTTTTTACAGGCGGAAACTTCGGATTTAACATCTGGATTGACTGGAATAACGATATGGATTTTAACGATATTGGCGAGAAAGTATACCAATCTGGCGTCACCGTTTCAGGCGCTACCGGAACCATCACCGTTCCCGGTTCGGCTTTAGTCGGCGCCCACAGAATGCGTATCAGAGGCGGAAATGGGACAAACCCAAGTGCCTGTGGAAATGTCAACGTGAGTGAAACCGAAGATTATACCTTTACTGTTCTGGCATTGCCGTGTAGTGGAAATCCTTCAAATATCAGTTCGACAGCTATTGGAATTACGAACGCTGCCTTGGCTTGGACTGCCGCATCGCCTACACCTGCAAACGGTTACGACATTTATTACAGTTCGTCAGGTGTTGTTCCCGGACCGGCAACTGCAGCAACAGCCACTTCAGCGACTACAACTGCGACACTGTCACCATTAACAGGCGGGACTTTTTACAATGTATGGATTCGTTCCAATTGCGGTGGCGCAACAGGGACAGGGGTTTGGGTTGGCCCGCTTACATTCTCAACCAATACCGCACCGCCAGTAACCACACCAGCAGCTGTGTGTCAAGGCGGAACATCTACGATAAGCGCAACAGCAAGCTGTACCGTAGGAACTTCAGTTGGGACAACCATCATTGGAGGTTGGAATGCCAGTACCGACCAGATTGCAAACCGCCCCATTACCTTTATGAGCAACTCTCCAACTTGTTCATTTTCTACGGTAACTTCCAATTATACAACTATGGATTTCCAGGTAAGCGTTACCGGAAGCTACACTTTTATCATGCAACCCAATACCGGTTATGACGGAATGGGCTACATCGTTGTTCAGCCATTTACGCCTGGAACCTGCGGCGGTACCTGGATTGTTGGTGATGATGACGGTGGTGGTGACAGTAGCCTGGAAGCGCTGATGACTGCAACATTGACAAGTGGCGTCACGTATACGCTGGTTTCAACCGTTTGGTCAAGCAGCAATATCAGCATCACCGATACCTTTCAGTGGAATATTGCAGGGCCGTCCGGAGGATCCGTAACGACTTACAATGACGGTGTGATCCAATGGTATACCACGCCAACAGGTGGAACACCAATCGCTACCGGATCGCCGTTTAATCCCGTAGGTGTGGCCGGATCGGGAATTACCAATACGAATACTCCCGGTACGACTACTTTCTATGCGGCGTGTTCAGAAACTCCAACGGTAAGGACCGCGACAGATTTTGTGATTACTGGTCCAACATCGGTTGTAACCGGAAGCGGATCTGCCTGTTCGCCTTCAGGCGCAAAAGTGAGCATCGCACTTACCGGGACGCCGCCGTGGACTTTAACATATACCGACGGCGTCACGCCTGTTACCGTAAACGGAATCACTGCAAGTCCGTACGAATTTTTCGTTTCGCCTTCAGCTACAACAACTTACACGGTTAATTCTGTTAGCGATGCCGGCTGTTCAGGCCTCGCGGTAAACAATACCGGAACGGCTTCTGTGGTCATCAAATCATGGGGCGGCGCTTCACCGGATTGGGCGAATGGCGCCAACTGGTCGCCAAACGGAATCCCTTCAGCGTCAGATTGCGTCGTCATTTCAGGAACAGGGGCAAGCCCGGTTATTGGAGGCACCAATTACAACGCATTGGCTTACAGCCTGAAAATTCTTAACGGTGGCGTGTTAACCGTAAATCCATCAAACTCCATTACGGTTACTGATGTTGTGAATGTCAATACCGGCGGACAGCTATTGATTAAGGATTCCGCCTCATTGGTACAGATCAATAGCACTCAAAATACCGGGATCATGAATATGGAGCGCATCACAAAACCAATATATGCATTTGATTATACGTATTGGAGTTCGCCCGTGACCCAAGCATCAAATTACACGTTGGGAACGCTTTCCCCTGACACGAGGTTTGACAAGTATTTTAGCTGGAACCCAACAGTTGTTGGCAATGCCGGAGCTTGGGCACCGGAAACATCCGCAACGGTCATGGATCCGAGAAAAGGATATATCTTACGCGCACCGCAGAATTTTCCGTATTTTTCAACAGACCCGCGATGGAATTACACGGCAAACTTTATCGGGACCTTCAACAATGGTGACATTTCCTGCCCGATCGGTTTTGGAAATTTAGGCGCCGCTGTCGAATCTGACAAATTCAATCTTTTGGGAAATCCATATCCGTCAAGCGTAAATGCCACGGCTTTCCTGAACCTGCCAAACAACCGCGCTTTACTTGATGGAACGATGTATTTCTGGACACACAACACACCGGTAACGCTTAATGTTGCCGATCCGTTTTATCCAAACAGGACGCTTTATGCGTACAGCCAGTCGGATTATGCGACCTGGAACCTGCTTGGCTCCACAGGTACCGGATTTGCGGGAGCTGCCGGTTCGGGTGGAGTTGCCCCAAATGGATTTATTGGTTCGGGACAATCGTTTTTCGTAAGAAGCCGTGGCGTTTCGGGAAATGCGCTTTTTACCAATGCGATGCGAACAGCCGGAAACAACAGTACTTTTTTCAAAAACAATGAAACCGAGCCGGAAAAGCACAGAATCTGGCTCGATTTGACAAATCAGCATGGCAGTTTCAATCAAATCCTTGTTGGTTATACGCCAGAAGCAACAACTGATATCGATTGGGGATTTGACAGTTTGCTGAACAGCGACCTCAACAATACCACATTCTATTCGATGGCCGCGCAAAAAACGCTCGTGATCCAGGGAAGGCCGATGCCTTTTGATGACAACGACCGTGTGCCGCTTGGGTTTACTGCGGGTACAGCCGACGTTTACACGATCCGGATTGACCATTTGGACGGATTGTTCGAATCGCAGCATATTTATCTTGAGGACAATCAACTGCATCTGATTCATGACCTTAAAGCGAGTCCGTATGAATTCCAGTCTTTGGTTGGCAATTTCAACGACCGTTTTGTACTGGTTTACAAAGATCAGGCTCTGGGCTTGCCAGAATTCGAATCGAGTGACCTTGTTGCTTTTATCAGTAACAGCAAATTGCACATTTCGGCTTCAGATGCCATCGCCATGGTTCAGGTTTATGATACAAACGGGAAGCTGATCGCTACCTACAATCCGAGCAAGCAAGCGAAAACATTTGAAAATGACTTTGTGCAGGCAACTGGAATTTATCTGGCTAAAATCAGACTTGTAAACGGCAATACGGTTTCGAAAAAATTGATGAATCAATAAAGGAAAATTAAAAATCCAGATTGAATAACGATCTGGATTTTTGATTTATGAATGGATTTCATGCCTTGAATATTCGCAATGAACTCAAACCATCGTTTTGTTGAAACCATTCAATCCAAATAAAAACAAAAAATCCGGGCTGCATCACAACCCGGATTTTCTATTTAAATGAGAAATGATTATTTCGCAATCGTCATTTCGTCAACAATGTGTTTCGCTCCCGAAAGCTTGTCGATGATCCACAACACATAACGAATGTCTACGTTGATGGTTCTTTGCAAAACCGGGTCGAAGATTACGTCACCGGCCATGGCTTCGATGTTTCCATCAAAGGCAATCCCGATCAGTTCCCCTTTTCCATTCAATACCGGTGAACCAGAATTTCCACCGGTAATGTCGTTGTCCGTAAGGAAGTTTACAGGCATGTACCCTGCTTTATCTGCATAACGACCAAAATCTTTGGCTTTGTTCATCTCAAGCAATTTTACCGGAAGGTCAAATTCCTCATCGCCTTTTTTGTATTTTTTCACCATGCTTTCCATGGTCGTGTAGTTGTTGATTTTGGCATCGGCATTTCTTTTGTCTGCCGGCAAAGCGCGTACTTTTCCGTAAGTCAGACGCAAAGTCGAATTGGCATCCGGATATTTGATCATCCCGATTTTAGATTCTCTCAAACCATCCACCAACAATCTGAAACCTGCCCCAAAATCGTTTTGGGCCTGTGCCAATTCAGGTGATTTCATGCCGATATGTGCAATCAAACCTTTAGACAAAACCAATAATGGATCATTATCCAACTTCTCCTGCGTTGGCGCATCCAAAAATGCTTTTACTTTTGCAGGCGTAGTCACGATACTGTTGTCAATCGCGTCGCTTGCATATTTTGTAAAATCATTGTTGTGTTCTTTAGCCAACTTGTCAACGATTGGCGCAATCGGATAACCTGCAGATTTGGTAGCATACAGTTTCAATTGTGCCGCCAACAAGTCTTTTTCAGCAGGAATGAACATTTCTTTTTGTCCTTCTTCGACGCTTTTCATAATGTCGGCATACATTTCCTTACGTTTGGCTTCATCTGCTTTTACATAAGCATCAAGCGATTTTCCAAGTGTCGTGCTTACTGTAGCAAATGCAGTCGTCCTGAACAATTGCTGCAAATAATTGTCATGGCGCGATTTCTCATTCGTCATCGCATAATATTTGTTGATATTTGTGATTACGTTTCCGTATTTCGCTTTGTTTTCAGGCTTGTTTGCCCAAACATTGAACTTATCTTCCTGCGCCGTTTTGGTTTTCACCGTTCCGTGTTTCGTTAGCGCATCGATCATTCCCTGGCGGTTTTTCCAATAGTTTGCAGTCGAAGCATATTTGGATGCATACGCCAAACGAACCGTCGCGTCTTTATCCATGTATTTTTTCATCTGGTCCATTCCGGTTTTTGCACCTTCAACCCACGCAGGATAGGCATATTTTACATTTTGCTCGATTCCGTTTGCCGGCATCCAGCGGTTTGTTCTTCCGGGATAACCCAGGATCATCGCGAAATCATTTTCTTTCACGCCATTCAAACTTACAGGCAGATAATGCTTTGGCTGCAAAGGCACGTTGTTCTCAGAATATTCTGCCGGATTTCCATCTTTGTCAGCATATACGCGGAACATTGAAAAATCTCCCGTTTGTCTTGGCCATTCCCAGTTGTCGGTATCGCCACCAAATTTTCCGATGCTTTCCGGCGGCGTTCCCACCAAGCGCACATCTTTAAAATCCTGGTATACAAAATAATAATACTCATTTCCCTGGAAGAAAGGACGCACAGAAACGGTATATTTTCCGCCTTCGTTGTTCTCTTTTTCAATCACCGCCATTTCCTGCTGGATCGCTTTTCCTCTTTCCTCTTCGGTCATTTTGTCGTTCACTTTGGCCAAAATCCTTTTAGAAACGTCATCCATACGCACGAAGAAACGCACATAAAGGCTTGAAGGTTTCAGTTCCGATTTTCTGTCCGGAGCCCAATAACCGTTTTTCAGGTAGTTTTTTTCTGCTGTCGAAAGTTCCGCAATCGCATCGTATCCACAGTGGTGGTTCGTTAAAACCAAACCTTCTTTAGAAACGATTTCAGCCGTACAACCGCCGTTGAACTGCACAATCGCATCTTTCAAACTGTGGTGGTTGATGCTGTAAATTTCCTCAGCCGTCAACTGCAAACCCATTTTTTGCATGTCGCGGTGGTTCAGTCTTTCAATGAACATCAAAAACCACATTCCTTCGTCGGCTTTCACTTTCACCGGAAAAGCCATGAGGCACATGGTCAAGAATAAAATAATTTTCTTCATTTTGTTTAAATTAAGTTAGTTAATCGCGTAAATAGTCGGCAGAATTTGCAATTTGTTACAAATCGTGTTTTAATTTACGTGCTTTTCAGCGGTGCGAATATAATTCATTTCGGCAAAAGGCAAATCCTTTGGCAGTGAAAACTAAAACGTTGTAGTTGATTTTTAACTTATTATTTGGATTTTGGCGAACGGCCGGGCTGTCCGCTGTATCTTTTTCCCTTAAAGAAACGGGAAAAAGGATGCCGCTGCCATCACTGTCGCGGAGACGAGTTGCTGAGTTGCTGAGTTGCCGAGTTGCTGAGTTGCTGAGTTGCTGAGTTGCTGAGTTGCTGAATGATATTAAAAATAAAGTACAATCTGCAAACAGATAACCTTTAACATTACTTTAAAACACAGATACAGCATCTTAATTTTTATTTCGTTAACTTTAAGAAACACTAAAAATCAACTTCTATGGGATTATTTTCATTCATCAAAGGCGTAGGTGCTAAAATTTTCGGCAACAAAGAGACTGAAGCACCAGCCGAAGAAAAACCGCAGCTTAAAGCCGCTGCATTATTGCAATATGTGCAAAGTCTTGGATTGCCGTTTCAAAAAATTGTTATTGTATTGCAAGGCGACGATGTGATTTTAAAAGGCGAAGTCGCACAGCAATCGGATTCAGAAAAAATTGTCCTGACAGTTGGAAATGTTGAAGGTGTCGATACCGTCGACAACCAAATGACCGTCACTACGCCAGAGCCAGAATCGAGGTACCACACAGTTGAAAAAGGCGACTGGCTTTCGAAAATTGCCAAAACCTATTATGGTGATGAGAAAAAATTCAATATCATCTTCGAAGCAAACAAACCGATGCTGTCTGATCCCGACAAAATTTATCCGGGACAGGTTTTGCGAATCCCAAACATCGATTAAATAAAAAAGCACCTTCTTTTAAAGGTGCTTTTTTTATCGGCAATACGAAATCTTAAATCTTAAATCAAAAATCTCAAATCTACTGGTTCAGCATCTTCCACAAGCTATCTTTCAATTCTGTCAAGCCCTGCTGCGCCACAGATGAGATCATCATGTATGGAATGTCTTTGAATTCCTTATCCAATTGTATTTTCATTTCTGCTTTGAGTTCGTCATCGAGCATGTCACATTTTGAGATCACGATCATGCGTTCTTTATCCAAAATTTCGGGATTATAACGGCGCAATTCATCGATCAGGATTTCGTATTCCTTTTTAATGTCATCGGCATCGGCCGGAATCAAAAACAACAAAATTGAGTTTCTTTCGATATGTCGTAAAAAGTAATGGCCAAGTCCTTTTCCTTCTGCCGCGCCTTCAATAATACCTGGAATATCGGCAATGACAAAAGACTGGAAATCGCGGTAAGCAACAATTCCGAGATTCGGTTTTAAAGTCGTAAACGGATAATCGGCAATTTTTGGCTTCGCCGATGTAAGCACCGAAAGTAACGTCGATTTTCCGGCATTTGGAAAACCCACCAAACCAACATCAGCAAGGACTTTCAATTCCAAAACCATGTCTTTCTCTTCAGACGGCAAACCTGGCTGCGAATACCTAGGCGTTTGGTTTGTCGAGCTTCTGAAATGCCAGTTCCCGAGTCCGCCTTTTCCGCCAAGCGCGACGATTTTTTTCTCTTCGTGCTCGGTAATTTCAAACAGGATTTCATTGGTGTCTTTATCGCGAACGACCGTTCCAAGCGGCACTTCAATGTATTTGTCTTCACCGTCAGCTCCCGTACTTCTATCACCGCCGCCATCTCCGCCGTGTCCGGCTTTGACGTGTTTTGCAAATTTCAGGTGAAACAACGTCCACAAGCTTTTATTGCCCACGAGGTACACGTGTCCGCCACGCCCACCATCGCCGCCATCTGGACCGCCTTTTTCAATGAATTTTTCGCGGTGCAAATGTGTGGAGCCTTTTCCCCCTTTTCCGGAAGAAACATATATTTTTACGTAGTCTACGAAATTCCCTTCTGTCATTTTTATTTTTGGTTCAGGGTATTCGGTTCAGGGTTCAGGTGCTACGTCCGAAAACCTGCACCTTAAAACTTCAACCTTATACCTATTTTATTTTCTATCTAGGATTATTGGCTTCTGCGGGCAAAACCCTTGATCTTACACCTTTAACCATATACCCATTTTATTTCTCCCGCAATGATTTCACCATCACTTTGTCAATCTTCACACCGTCCATGTCAATGACTTCGAGTTCGAAATTTTGCCAGATGAGTTTTTCGCCTTGTTTCGGAATGTGCGACAATTCGGTCATGATCAATCCGCTTACGGTGGTGACTTCGTAATCGTTAATGAGTTCGTCCAATTCGAAATACGTTAAGAAGTCGTGCAGCGAATAATGGCCGTCAACGAGCCAGGTTCCATCTTCGCGTGCCACCAACTGAAAGTCATCTTTATAAAAATCCGATGCATCGCCAACAAGTGCTTCCAGAATGTCATTTAAGGTGATAATTCCCTGAAAAACACCATATTCGTCAGAAACCAAAGCGTAATGCACGCCTGACTTTTTGAAGTTTTCGAGTGCTTTATAAGCCGTCGTCTGCTCCATAATGTAGGGCGCTTCGGTCATGATCGTTTCAAGGTTGAAGTTTTCTTCGCTGAAATGAGCGAATATATTTTTGAGGTTTACTACGCCTAAAATGTCGTCGTGGTTTTTGCCATAAACCGGATAAATCGAATGCAGTTCTTCAAGCATCAATTCGCGCACATGGTTTTTATCGGCACTGATGGGCAAATACGCCACCGATTTTCTGTGTGTCATCAACGAATTGACTTTGCGGTCACCAATGTGAAAAACGCGCTCTACAATATCCTGTTCAATTTCCTGCACTTCCCCGCCTTCGGTGCCTTCTTTGATGATGGCTTTGATTTCTTCTTCAGTCACTTTTCCGTCGGCTGAAGGTTTGATCATTAATATTTTGAGTAAGGCTTCGGTTGAAATTGTAAGCAGCCAAATGAATGGCGCGGTAATGATCGAGATCCATTTCATGGGAAGCGCGACCGATTTTGCGATTTTTTCCGGGTAATTGAGCCCGATGCGTTTTGGCAACAATTCCCCTAAAACCAAGGAGAAAAATGTCAGCACAACTACCACGATTCCAACTGCGATTGAATCTGCATAAGGTTTTAAAGTAGCGAAACCTTCGACAAAAGTCTTGACATCGGTGGTGATCTTATCGCCGGAAAAGATACCGGTCAAAATTCCGATTAAGGTAATCCCGATTTGTACCGTGGATAAAAATTTATTGGGCGAATTGGCCAAGTCGAGCGCTGCAATAGCGCTTGCGTTGCCTTTTTTAGCCGCATTTTCTAGTCGGTTTTTTCGTGCCGAAATCAATGCGATTTCCGACATCGAGAACACACCGTTGAGAAGGATCAGAAAAAATATTATCAGTATTTCCATAATTGTGCGGAGCCTAATCGCGAATTAAAGGCGGTTGTTTTAGCCCGGATGGTCCCGAAATTTCGGGAGAAAAGCCCGGAGCCTGAAAAATTAATTTTTGCCGATAAAAAAAAGCGACCAACGGAAGCTCTTTTTTTGTCGTGAAAAAATATTTTTTCGGGCGAGGACTTGCAGCGTACAGCCGGATTGGCTACAAATTGTCGATGACTTTGCTAAGCCGTTCGGTAATTTCTTCGATCGAGCCGATGCCGTTTACGGCGTGAAATTTCCCCTGTTTATTGTAAAACTCCGTTAACGGAGCGGTTTTTTCATTGTATTCCTGGTAGCGGTTGCGGATTTTTTCTTCATCCTGGTCGTCCGGCCTTCCAGAAGTTTTTCCGCGCTCTAGCAACCGTTGCACTAAAATTTCATCGTTTGCCTCGAGTGCGACAGTCGCCGTGATTTTCCAGTTTTTTGTGGCGAGGAAAGCGTCTAAAGCTTCGGCCTGCGCGATCGTTCTTGGAAACCCGTCGAATAAAAATCCGTCTTTGTCAAGATTTTTGTCAACTTCATCCTCGAGCATTTTAATCGTGACTTCATCAGGAACCAAATCGCCTTTGTCCATAAAACTTTTGGCCAGTTTCCCCAAATCGGTGTCGTTTTTTATGTTAAACCTGAAAATATCGCCGGTTGATAAATGTACTAAATTGTATTTTGTTTTTAAAAATTCTGCCTGCGTTCCTTTTCCTGCGCCCGGCTTCCCGAACAATACGATGTTGATCATTTTAGAATTATAGTTGAGTTGTTGTCTTTTGTCTTGATCTTACTTAATTAATCCGCCAATTGATAGACTTCGGGAAGGTTTCTTCCATGTCCGTCATAATCGAGTCCGAAACCTACGATGAATTTATTTGGAATCCTGATGCCGACGTAATCGAGCTTGATGTCTTTTTTGTAAGCTTCGGGTTTTAAAAACAATGTCGCAATTTTGAAATGCTTGACGTTTTGTTTCTTGAACATGGCCTTCAACGCTTCAAGCGTATTTCCGGTGTCGACGATGTCTTCGATCACAACTACGGTTCTGCCTGTCAAATCCTGGTTTAAACCGATCAATTGTTTGACTTCGTGTGTGGTTTCCATGCCTTCATACGATGCCATTTTGATGAAACTTACTTCGCACGGCTTAGTATAATGCTTCATAAAATCGGAAACGACCATGAACGCGCCGTTTAAAACACCAACAAAAACGGGAACGTCATCTGCAAAATCGGCTTCTACCTGGCGCGCCATTTCGGCAATGGCAAAATCGATTTCCTGGGCGGAAATGAATGGCACAAACTGTTTATCGTGTAATTGTATCACTAGTTTCAGTTTTAAAATAATTTGCAAATATACTGAATTAGAATGGAGTACTTTATCAGAAATTGCAGTTTGGGCGCACTTTTTTCAGACTGTTAAATAACCCATAATATTCCTGTGCAATTTTCCCGAAAAAATATTTAATGCCTAAATTGTTGTGAATAATTAGATCTTAACAACAACACCATGAAAACCACGACTCTTACTCTTACCCTTTGTACCGCAATAATCATGGCTTCGTGCCACGGCCAAGTCAAGAAAGAAGACAAAGAAGCTTTAGCAAAACAGCCCGGAACGACAGTCAAAACAGCCATTGGCGACCTTACTTTACCGCCGCCATACGCGACAAAATCCAAAACCAACAGGAACAGTATGGTCGACTGGCCTGAAGGCGCGACGCCAAAAGCTCCGGAAGGATTTACCGTTACCAAATTTGCTGATGGGCTCGACAATCCGCGATGGACCTACATTGCGCCAAACGGTGATATTTTCGTCTGCGAAAGCGGCACGATGACCAGCAAAAACCAAATCACAGTTTTTCGCGATAAAGACAAAGACGGCACTTTTGAAACGCGTGAAACGTATTTAAAGGGATTGAATAAACCTTTCGGAATGCTCGTGGCCGACAATCATTTCTATGTAGCAAATACCGATGGTTTGTACCGATATCCATACAAAGAAGCCGAACTAAAAATGAGTGCCAAAGCCGTAAAAGTGCTCGAGCTTCCTGCTGGCGGCTACAACAACCATTGGACACGAAATTTGATTTCGAATGCCGATGGATCGAAGATTTATATTTCTGTCGGCTCTGGAAGCAATGTTGGCGAAAACGGCATGGATAAAGAGGTGCGACGCGCGAATATTTTAGAAATTAATCCTGACGGAACCGGCGAACGCATTTTTGCAAGCGGATTGCGCAATCCTGTCGGGATGGACTGGAATCCCGGAAACGGCGAATTGTGGACTGCAGTGAATGAACGTGACGAGCTCGGCGACGACTTGGTTCCTGACTACATCACCAGCGTCAAACAAGGCGGATTTTACGGTTGGCCCTACTCTTATTACGGCAATATTTTAGATCCGAGGATGAAAGGGCTTGGGAAAGATCTGGCGGCAAAAGCAATTGTTCCAGATGTTCCCGTTGGCGCGCATACCGCTTCGCTCGGATTGGCATTTTATGACAAAGAAGCTTTTCCTGCAAAATACAGAAATGGCGCATTCGTTGGCCAGCACGGCTCATGGAACCGTTCGAAAATTTCAGGTTATAAAGTGGTTTTTGTACCATTTAAAAATGATGCTCCTTCGGGAAAACCGGAAGATTTTTTAACCGGATTCATTGCCAATGAAGAAAAAGCCGAAGTTTATGGGCGTCCGGTTGCAGTCACGGTGATGAATGACGGTTCGCTTTTGGTCAATGACGATGCCGGAAATACGATCTGGAAAGTAACCGCAAACAAATAATTTGGATGTTTTTCAGAAAAATTTTAGCACTGGGAATGCTTTTGTGTTTCCAGTGTTTTTTTGGACAAAAAGTACGGGATTCTATTCCGCATAAGCTCGAAGAAGTGGTAATCAGTTCGATGCATATTAATGACAGTTTGTTGAATGCGCCGGCAGCGATTGGGATTTTGTCGCCGAAAGATCTTCAGCGGAATAATATGACTGATATTTCAACTGCAGTGAATTTAATTCCGGGTGTTTTAATGCAATCGGCGAATATTACGACCAGTCGGATTTCAATCCGCGGAATCGGTGCCAGAACGCCTTACGGAACAAATAAAATCCGCGCATTTTACGGCAGCATTCCGCTGACTTCTGGCGATAGCGAAACGACGATTGAAGACATTGACGTCGAAAATATCGATCAGGTCGAAATCATCAAAGGCCCGCTTTCGAGCATTTACGGTTCGGGTTTGGGTGGGGCAATTCTGATCAGTCCGAAATTATCGGGAACAATTGGAAACAATTTGAGATTAAGTACGGTTTACGGTTCGTTCGGATTGATGAAAAACACGGTAAATTACAGTTTAAATGAAAAAACCGCGAGCCTGAATGTAACCTACCACAAACTCGAATCCGACGGCTGGCGAAACAACAGTGCCTATTACCGTGAAGGGCTGACGTTAACCGGCGAATTGTTCCGAAAAAAAGAAAGCAAACTCACTTATTTTGGAAATTACACCTATTTAAAAGCCTATTTGCCAAGTTCGATCGACAGGAAAACATTCGACGAAAATCCGCGGGCAGCAGCGGCAACCTGGGCAGCTTCGCAAGGTTACAAACAATACAATTCTTTCCTTGGCGGATTGTCGTACGACTGGAAAATCTCTGAAAAAATCAAAAATTCTACAGCCGTTTTCATCAATTATAAAGACAATAACGAACCGCGCCCATTTGATATTTTAAAGCAATATACTTTTGCGTATGGCGCTCGGACACAGTTTTCGGGTGATTTTAATATCTTGAATTTGAAAACAAAATTCAACGCCGGACTTGAATATTTTAAAGATGATTATTCGGGTCGAACGCTGGAAAATCTCTACAAGCAAAATAACGGACTTGGAAGCTTGGAAGGTTTTCAATTGACCGGAACGCAGCAAAACCGAAGTTTTTTGAATGCTTTTGCGCAACTTCGGATGCAGCTTTCGCGAAAATTTGAAGCCCAGGCCGGAATGAACATTAACAAAACCGAATTTACGCTAAACAATAATTTCCCCGAAATCTCATCTGAAAAATACAGTTATCACGCCATTTGGTCGCCTCAGATTTCGTTGCTTTTCAAGCCGACAAATTTCCAGACGATTTACATTTCAGCGAGCAAAGGATTTTCATTGCCGAGTGTTGAAGAAACGCTGACTGCTTCGGGAAATATCAATTCAGACATCAAACCCGAAAGCGGCTACAATTATGAACTTGGTGGGAAATTTTATTTTTTCAACCGGAAATTGTTTGCTGAAATCGCGCTGTACCGAATGGAAATCAACAATTTACTAGTTGCCCAACGCGTTAGCGACGATCAGTATGTAGGCATAAACGCAGGGGAAACACTGCATCAGGGCATCGAAATTTCAATCCATTACAATTGGCAGATCAATACCATTTTTGCTTTGAATCCGTATGTTTCGGCTTCCATTGGTGAATACAAATTTGAAAAATTCAACAACCTCGGAACTGATTATTCGGGAAATAAATTAACCGGAGTTCCTGCAAATACTGCAAATGCGGGGCTGGCATTGAACAGCAGTTTTGGGTGGTTTTTATCCGGGGATTTCAGGTTTGTCGATAAAATTCCGCTAAACGATTCGAATGCCGATTTTACGGATGCTTATCGGATTGTCGATCTAAAAACCGGTTACAAATTCGAGATCTTTCAAAACTTAAACGCCAATGTAGCAGCCGGAATCAATAATGCCGCCGATGAACATTATGCATCGCTTATTCTGCCAAACGCCACCGGAGTGGGAACTGCGGCACCGCGATTTTATTATCCGGGATTGCCCGTGAATTATTACGGCAGTTTTTCCTTTGCTTATAATTTTTGATATTCGGATGAAATATAACTTGAAAATACTATATTTGGTTGAGATGAAAATGAAGAAATACCATACGATTAAACCATGAATGTAGAAAATTCCCTTACCTTTTTAGAACAATTAAGGGCCAATACGGCCGATTCCCATAAAAATCTTGAAAGCCTGCCGGTTTCAGCTTCGATTACTTCGCCAAATGTTACCGCTGAGGCGTATGCACATTACCTGAAACTGATGCGTGACGTGATTGACGATACCGAAAATAACATTTTCCCATTGCTCCAGAATATCTTTCCTGATCTTGAAGAAAGAAAAAAATTGCCGTTGATTGATGCCGATCTGGCTTTTTTGAATGCTTCCAAAACCGATTCACAATGGCCGTTTACCGAGAATTCAAAAACTTTTTCCATCTCGTTTGCGGTTGGGATTTTATACGTTGTTGAAGGTTCGTCGCTTGGTGGAAGGTTCATATTAAAAAACCTGCAATCGGCTTTGGGTTATAAAGAAAATGGCGTGGCCTATTTTAACGGTTATGGCAATAAAACAGGAAGTTCATGGAAAAATTTCCTGAATATCTTAACCGAATATGAAGAAAAAAACGGCAACAGCGACGAAATTATCGCCGGGGCGGATTTTGCTTTTCAAGCCATTCACAAGCATTTTTCCAATTAAAATATGAAGTTCAAGGATATTGTCAACCGCGACCTGGTCAACCTGACGAATTGCGAACACGAACCCATTCACATACCCGGCAGCATCCAGCCGCACGGTTTTTTAATTGGCATTGACGAAGAAAGCCGGAAGATCACTTTTTGTAGCGGGAACAGTGCCGAATATTGCGGTTTTCCCTACGATTACCTGCTCGGGAAAACTTTCGCAGAAGCATTTGGAGACGAAAACCGGACGATCGTAGCCGATTACATCCAGGATTTCGGGCTGGAATCTTCGATACCGCAAAAACTCGTCATCGACAATAAAAGCTTTTTGTGCAGCATTCATAAAAGCGGATCAACTTACATTATCGAAGCCGAGCCTGAAAATCCCGAAACCAATTTACAGGAAAACCTCTACAAACTATCGGTGAAGTTTGTTTCATACATGAACACGACTTCGACGCTGAAGGAATTGTGTGAGCTTGTTGCCAAAGGGACGCGGGAAATTACCGGTTATGACCGTGTCATGGTGTACCGTTTTGACAAGGAATACAACGGTGAAGTGTTTGCCGAAAGCTGCCGCGACGACATCGAGCCTTTCCTGGGTTTGCATTATCCGCATACCGATATTCCGCCGCAGGCGCGCGAACTGTACATGCGAAACCTGCTGCGTTTGATTACGGATATCAATTACACACCGGTTCCGATTTATACGATTGACGATGCATCGGATAAAAACCTGGATCTTAGCATTTCGGTTTTGAGAAGCACTTCGCCAATTCACGTCGAGTACTTGCAGAATATGGGCGTTGGCGCGACATTGACCATTTCACTGATCCATCGCGGAAGGTTGTGGGGATTGATCGCCTGCCATCATTATTCTGAAAAAAACCTGTCTCCGGAAATTCGGCTCGCAGCACAATTGCAGGGCCAGTTCATTACTTCTCAAATCGACGTGCGCCAGTCAAACGAGGAATATGAAGTCGCGCGAAAAACAAATATTGCACTTGAAAAACTAACGGCTTTCAACCTGCCGCCGGTAATCGAATCTTTTAAGATTATCAGCCTTAGCCCTGAATTGCTGCGCGTTTGCAATGCGGCCGGCGTGTCAATACTTATCAATGGAAATGTGTATAAAAACGGGCTTGCCCCCGTAGATGATGATATTCGTTATTTGGCAAACTGGTGCTCGGATTACAGCAATGACAGCACTTTTTTCACCGATAAACTTGTCAATTTTATTTCCGATAAAAAGGTCTTATGCGAGCAGGTTTCAGGAATCAATTACCATTCACTAGGCAATGGAAATGCGATCATTTGGTACCGGCCGGAAACACTGACAGAAGTCAATTGGGGAGGCGATCCTGAAAAAGCGATTATACGCGACAGCCGCGGTCTGCATCCGAGAAATTCGTTTAACCTTTGGAAACAGGTCGTGAAATTCCGAAGCAACGATTGGCAGCAGCCTGAACTCAACGCCGCTGCAAATTATGCACACGCCCTGCAAAAACAAATTGGTTTGTACCTCGTGAGCATTGAAGAAGAACGGTATCGGAAACTCAGTGAGCAGTTAAAAGAATCAAATGCCGAACTTGAAAACATTAACTGGATCAGTACCCATGATTTGCAGGAACCGCTTCGGAAAATACAGTTTTTTGCCTCGATGTTGCTGACGAGCGAAACCGAAATCCTGCCTGAAAAAGCTTTTGAATCGGTGAAGCGAATGAGCAATTCGGCGAACAGGATGCAGACGTTACTGATAGACATCTTAAAATATACCCGGATCAAATACAACGCCGAATCGTTTGAGGATATTGACCTGAACCAAACTTTGGACGAAGTGCTAACCGACATGAAAGACACCATCGGCGAAAGCAAAGCTATCGTAAAAAGCAGTAAACTTCCGGTCGTGAACGGGGTTTCTTTTTTATTGAAACAGCTTTTTACGAACCTGATCCAGAATTCTCTCAAATATGCTGATGAAAACCGGTCACCGGAAATTCAAATTTCATTGGCATCCGAACGCAAAAAAAACATCCATGCACACAACCAGTTTTGCCATGAAATCACTTTTTCAGATAATGGCATCGGGTTTCCGGAACAATATTCGGAATCGATCTTCAATATTTTTACGCGTTTGCACGGACATGCCGAATATAAAGGTTCCGGTGTAGGATTGGCACTTTGCAAAAAAATCATGCAGAATCACGGCGGAACTATCCTTGCAGAAGGAAGGCCCGAAGAAGGCGCGGTATTTACGCTCTTTTTCCCTTGTAAAGATGAAGAACCTACCATTTTATAACCAAATTGCGGCGAGTTCTGCACACCGAAACAGTCGCGAATTCAATTCGGATTATATCTTAAAGCATCCGGAATGTTTTGAAGATTTGCTCGCCATTGCATTCGACCTGAAAGATAAAAACCACCACAAAGCCTGCTGGATTTTAGAATTGGTTTTGGAATCGAGACTCGACTGGCTTGATGATTATCTAGATGTCTTTTGCCAAATTTTGCCATTGTACAAACAGGATGGCGCGGTTCGAAGCATTTCTAAGATTTGCCAGTTCTTGTCGCAAAAGCATATCAGCAAATTAAAAAGCGGATGTGTTTACCTGCGTTCCAAACACATCCGCGTGATCACCGAAACCTGTTTTGACTGGATGATCGGGCCAACAAAAGTAGCCTCAAAAGTGTATGCGATGCGGGCGTTGTTTGAAATTGGAAAAATCAAAAAAACGGTGCATCCCGAGCTCAAAGATATTATTGAGAAAGATTTTTCATTGCATACTGCTGCGTACAAAATAGCTGCAAAAGACATTTTAAAAAGAATGAAATAAATTCGCTTTGTGGTTCTTGGAAATTTTACGACATTCGCTTAAAAATAAATTGCTATGAAAACATTAAAAAAACTCTTTCTTTTATTGATCATCCCAATCATGGCCATTTCCTGCGGCACTGATGACGATGTAAAAGAAATTATTCCCGGGCCGCCAACAGGCACCGATGTACGTTATAAATTTACAGTTTCGTCTACAGAAGTATTGACCAGTTTCAAATTTAAAAAGTCAGATGGCATTATGGAAACGGGGTATTTCACACCGGATGCACCACTGACATTTACGAGGACGATCATTGTGCAAAAGCCGTTTGTTACCCGGATGGATTTGAATTTCCAAAACAAAACAGGTGTGGAGCACAATTACACCGTACAGATTTATGTTGACGGCGTTTTGGCAGATACGCAAACCGGAATTGTTCCGGTTCCGCCAAATCCACCTGTTGACCCGCTCGTTCCATTTCCGCCGTTTTCGGTTTCAAAAACATATACGATAAGCGAATAAAAAAAGGATAGCATGAAGCTATCCTTTTTTTGTGCCCTAGACTGGACTCGAACCAGCACACCCGAAAGCGCTGCGACCTGAACACAGTGCGTCTACCAATTTCGCCACTAGGGCATTCAGAGGCACAAAACTACTGTATTTTTTATTTCGGAATACAAGTTTTTTATAATTTTTATGCCTTTTTCACTCCATCAGAGTAAGGGCGGCAAAGAATGGTATTTTAAGCTTGTTTACTTTGATTCAAAAAGTGGCGCATATTTTTGCCTGTAGGCATAAAACAAAAACAATTGCGCGGCAAACAAAGCCACCGCAATTGGCGTACCTTCAGGCATGTGCATGATGTTTATCAATAAAATATTGATCGTGATCGGGAATAGGACCACATTGGCGAGCGCCACAAAACGACCTGATAAAAAGGCAAGGCCGCAAAGAAGCTCAATTGCTTTTGCAAAATCCATGATGTAACCCGAGGCATTCAGGCCATCCATGAACACTTTCGTATTTCCCTGCATGGGCGGTGGCGGAGGCATCAAATGAAAAAAATAGGTTATTGATGCAAAAAGGAACATCAGTCCCAATAAAATTCGAACAATGATTGTTGCAATTCTCATGATATTTGGTTTTGGTTAATGTTTGTTGGGTTAAATTTATTGAATTTTCTGAATCAAATCTGCCAGCCGGTCAAAACTTTCTTTCCAACCTTCTTCCATTCCGGCAAGGGCTTCGTAGGTTTCGGGTTCGGCTTTAGTTACGTCAGCATGAAGCTGCAAAATCGTTTGTCCGTTATCTTCTTCAAAAGTGATTGTGTTGCTGTCTTCGAGTTTGTAATTGCCGTTCCCATCTCCAAACGCAGCGGTGGAAAACAACAAATGCTCAGGCGGATCGATTACGCGAAACATTCCTGTCATTGGGTAAACAGTGCCATCCGGCCCGGTCATATCAATCCGGATTTTGCCATTCGGACGCAAATCCAAGTCGCAAACCGGGTTCGTAAAACCTTTCGGGCCCCACCATTGCGCGAGTAGATTTTCATCGGTAAAACATTTGAAAACCAACCCGCGCGGCGCATTGAAAATCCGTTCAATGCGGACCTCTTTCACCGGCGCTTCCATTACGTCAGGGATAAAGTTTCAATTTTCTCAAGCGCTTTGTCCCAGGCTTCAGACATCATGTCGAAATATTCTTCCCCCATATCCGACTCGATCGAAAGTGTCGTTGTTCCGTTTTCTTCGGTCAGGAAATATTTCTCATAAGCACCTTTTACTTTTTGGGCTTCGTCACTGTCAAAATCTTCTTCTCCATCCAAATAGATTCCGTCATAAGTGATTGACAGCATTTCATACGGGTGTTTTTCAGCAATTTTCCCAATAATTCCTTTTTTGGAATCGTCAACAAATATCACCTTATGGCCTTCGATCCAATCGGTAATGGCGTGCGAACCAGCGCTGAACTCGGCAAACCACAAACGGTTGAGTTCGTCTTCTACCAAAACATTCCATACTTTTTCCTTGGGTGCGGCAATTGTTATTGTTTTCTTGATCGTTTTCATAATTTTTCGTTTTAGTTGTTCATAGCTTTTGACTAAAGTTACGAAATTCTTTCCCTAAAAAAATGTAAAACAGTCAATATTAAGCTCCAAATGTCATTTCGTGTATTATTTTTTCACCGGTTTTGAAGCCATATAAAACACCAGTTTTCCGCCGTTTGTAATGTCGCTGTGGCGGATTTTAAAATCTGTGATCGCTGTTCCGTTGAGTAAAACTTTTTTGACATAGACATTTTCATCGCTTTGATTGATAGTTTCCACGCTAAAAGTTTTTCCATTTTCCAATGACAATGCCGCCGATTTTACCGCCGGGCTTCCAATCGAATATTCATCCGAACCCGGCGCGACCGGATAAAATCCCAGCGATGAAAAAATATACCAGGCGCTCATTTGGCCGCAATCGTCATTTCCGCCAAGGCCGTCGGGTGCATTTTTGTATTGCATTTTTAAGATTTTCCGGATTTGTGCCTGTGCTTTCCACGGTTCATCCGACCAATTGTACAAATAGGCCACGTGATGTGCTGGCTCGTTTCCGTGCACATAACCGCCGATGATGCCTTCGCGTGTGATGTCTTCGGTTTCTGCAAAGAACGAATCGGGCAGATGCATCGCAAATAAAGTGTCTAACTTTTTTCCGAATGGCTGCTTTCCTCCCATTTTCAACATCAAACTTTCCGGATCGTGTGGCACGAAAAAACTATAATTCCACGAATTGCCTTCAATAAATCCCTGGTCGTGCGTGCTCATTACATCGGGATTTGGCGCAAAACTGCCGTTGCCCAATTTGGCGCGCATGAAACCTGTCGTTGCATCGTAATTGTTTTTCCAGTTTTGGGAGCGATTGATGTATTCAGAATAAATATCCGCGTGGCCGAGTTTCTTTGCAATTTGCGCAATGCACCAATCGTCGTAGGTATATTCGAGCGTGTTTGAAACAGAAATGCCGCTCTTTTCAGCCGGGATAAATCCTTTGTCGATGTAATCGCCGATTCCGTCATAACTTCTATGGTTTGATGTTTCAATGCAGGCTTTGAGCGCCGCTTCGGCATCTCCGTCATAAACACCTTTGATCAACGCATCGGCCACGACCGAAACGCTGTGATACCCGCTCATGCACCAGTTGTCATTAGCATAATGCGACCATATCGGCAGCATTTTTAAAGTGCTTTGGTCGTAATGCGCCAGCATCGATTTGACCATATCGTTGTTGCGCTTGGGCTGAATGATATTGAAAAACGGATGCAAGGCGCGGTACGTATCCCAAATTGAAAAAGTCGTGTAATTCGTAAATCCGTCGGCTTTGTGCAGGTTTTGATCGAGTCCTTTATACTCGCGATTTACATCTGTGTACGTTGTTGGATTGATAAAAGTATGGTACATCGACGTGTAAAAATTGACTTTGTCGTCTTCTGAAGCATCGACCACAATTTTATTCAATTCTTTGTTCCAATCGGATTGCGCTTGTTGTTTGACCTTTTCAAAATCCCAACCCGGAATTTCTGTTTTCATATTTTCCAGCGCATTGTCTTGGCTCACCGGCGAAAGTGCAAATTTGATCTTGATCTTTTCGTTTGCATCGGTATCAAAATCAAAATACATGCGGATTTGCTTTCCGGCGATTTCGGGGAAATTTTTGCTTTGGTCGAATTTGCCCCAAAAACCGCGATAGCTTTGTTTGGTATCGTAATTTTTTTGTCCGTAGTTCTTAAACGGTTTTGAAAATGACATCGCAAAATAAACCGTTCGTGTCCGCGCCCAGCCGTTTGTTTGACGGTAACCGGTAACTAAAGTGTCATTAATCACGCGAACATACGTCCACACATTTTTTTCGGGATAATTGTAAATGCCCGACATCAAATCGAAAATAATATGCGACTGATCGGATTTCGGAAACGTATATTGATGAAAACCGACACGCGTTGTGGCCGTCATTTCCGCCAGAATGTTGTCATCGTCGAGTTTGACTTTATAATATCCAGCTTCCGCGACTTCATTCTGATGTGAAAATGCCGATCGGTAACCACTTTTAGGATCGCTTGACGTTCCCGGGTTTAGCTGCAATTTCCCTAGTGTCGGCATGATCAGAAAATCACCGAGATCCGAATGGCCAGTGCCGCTGAAATGCGTGTGGCTGAAACCGGTGATCGTTTTGTCATCATATTTGTAGCCGGAACAATATTGATAGACATCGCCATTGTATTTGCCATTTTTTTCGTACGAAATCGTATCGGTTTCCGGACTCAATTGCACGGCTCCAAACGGAACCGTTGCGCCGGGATACGTATGTCCCATTTTTTGCGTACCAATGATCGGATGCACATACTTGACCAAATTTTGCTGGGCCGAAAGCAAAACCGGAAGCAGAATCAGGGTGTAAAACAGTTTTATTTTCATCTTTAAATTTTAAAGTCTTAAAGATACTATTAATTGAGATTTCTCCTGCGTCGAAATGACAACACGCTACAACAAACTTTCTGCATTCTCATATTACAGAAAAAAATCGGAAATAAAATTTGCCGCAACATCACGTAAATCAAAAATCGTAAATCGTAAATCTACTTTGTTGCTTATATTTGCATCACAACACAACAACACCAACATGAATTACTTTTCCTCCGATTTCAAACTCGGCATCTTGGGCGGCGGCCAATTGGGCAAAATGCTGCTTTCGGAAACCCGGAAATTCGACATCCAAACGTATGTTTTAGATCCATCTGCGGAAGCGCCGGGAAGAATTGCCTGCAATTATTTTGAACAAGGGGATTTAATGGATTTTGAAACGGTGTACCGTTTTGGAAAAAAAGTCAATTTGCTGACCATTGAAATCGAAAACGTCAATTTGGACGCATTACAGAAATTAGAAGATGAAGGCTTGCCGGTGTATCCGTCGCCATCAACTTTAAAAATGATCCAGAACAAAGGCGAGCAGAAAGATTTTTACGTGCATCAAAGCATTCCGACTGCAAGCCACGAGCGTTTTACCCACATCGAAGCTTTGAAAACCGCGATTAAAAATGAAGTCCTCGAATTTCCGTTGATCTGGAAAAGTGCACGTTTCGGTTACGATGGCAAGGGCGTAAAAGTCTTGCGGTCTATGGACGATTTTACCGGATTGCCGCAAGGCGAATGCATCGCTGAGGAAATGATCCCGTTTAAAATGGAGCTAGCCGTAATTGTTGCCCGAAATGTTTCGGGCGAAATCAAAACCTATCCGGTGGTCGAAATGGAATTCCACCCCGAAGCCAATCAGGTCGAATATGTAATTTGTCCGGCGCGAATCCCAGAAAACATTGCACAAAAAGCACGTGAAATAGCCTTGCAGGTTTCCCAGGCGTTTAATCACGTGGGCTTATTGGCTGTGGAAATGTTCCTGACAAACGATGATGAAATTTTAATCAATGAAGTCGCGCCGCGCCCGCACAATTCGGGGCATTATTCGATTGAAGCGAGTTATACGTCGCAATTTGAAAACCACATCCGCGCGATTTTAAACCTGCCACTCGGAAATACTGACAGTAAAGCAGCGGGAATCATGGTGAATTTGGTGGGTGAAGAAGGCTTTTCCGGACCTGTTATTTATCAAAATATCGAAAATATTTTAGCGATCAACGGTGTTACGCCGCACATTTACGGCAAGAAAGAAACACGCCCTTTTAGAAAAATGGGCCATGTGACGATTGTGAATGAAGATCTTTCGAAAGCGCGAAAAATTGCTGAGGAAGTAAAAAATACCATTCGCGTTATCAGCAATTAAATAATTGAAAAATTTAAGATTGAAAGATTCACACCGCATTTTTAAATCGTTCAATTTTGAAATCTTTAAATAAAAAAACATGAAAGTAGGAATCATAATGGGAAGCATTTCCGACATGCCGGTCATGAAGGAAGCCATCGAAATATTGAAGCAGTTTGGCATTGAAACCGAAACCGATATCGTTTCAGCACACAGAACGCCTGAAAAATTGTTTGATTACAGTAAAAATGCGCATTTGCGTGGATTTTCGGTGATCATTGCCGGTGCCGGCGGCGCCGCACATTTGCCGGGCATGGTCGCTTCGATGTCGCCTCTACCTGTGATTGGCGTTCCGGTGAAGTCGAGCAATTCGATCGACGGCTGGGACAGTGTTTTGTCGATTTTGCAAATGCCGGGCGGCGTTCCGGTTGCTACTGTGGCTTTGAATGGCGCGAAAAACGCCGGAATTTTAGCAGCTCAAATCCTCGGAAGCCACGACAAAAACATCCTTGAAAAAATCATCGCTTATAAAGAAGGTTTGAAAGTTTCTGTAAACCAATCTTCAGAAAGTTTAAAGCAATAATTTTACATTTTATTAGGAGCTATTTCCTGCTATCCGCTTTATCTTTATTGCCATAAAAATGTCAATAAAGGATGCCGCTGCTATCAGGGCTAGGCCATAATCATCTACAACATGAGTATTTTAACTACAAAATTTACGACCAAACACAATACGGCGCCATTTTCACAAATCAAAACTGAAGATTTTCTTCCGGCTTTTAAGGACGGAATTGCATTGGCAAAAGCCGAAATTGACGCGATTGTTAACAATCCCGAAACGCCGACTTTTGAAAATACCATCGAAGCATTGTCTTTTGCAGGCGACACTTTAGACCGCGTTTCTAGTATTTTCTTCAATTTGCATTCGGCTGAAACAAACGATGAAATCCAGAAAATCGCTCAGGAAGTTTCACCACTGTTATCAGAATTCAGCAACGACATTACGTTAAATCCTGTATTGTTTGCACGCGTGAAAGCCGTTTACGAACAAAAATCCAAACTCGATTTATCGGCTGAGCAAACGACTTTACTCGATAAAAAATATAAAGGTTTTGCCCGAAACGGCGCGAATCTTCCCGAAGATAAAAAGAATGAGCTGCGCGAAATTGACAAGGAATTGTCAAAACTCAGCCTCGAATTTGGCGAGAATGTACTGAATGAAACACACGCTTTTCAATTGCATATTACCAATGAAGAAGACTTGTCGGGTTTGCCTGAAGGAACCATTGAAGCGGCACGCGAACTCGCAAAAAGCTTGGATAAAGACGGCTGGGTTTTTACGTTGGATTATCCAAGCTACATTCCGTTTGTAACGTATGCCGACAACCGCGAACTGCGTAAAAAAATGGCGATTGCCTCTGGAGCGAAAGGCTTTCAGAACAATGAGCTCGACAACCAGGAAATCGTTTTGAAAATTGCCAAGCTGCGTTTCGAACGTGCAAAAGTGCTGGGTTATGCGACGCATGCGCATTTCGTTTTGGAAGAACGAATGGCCGAAAGCCCGGAGAAAGTCAAAGCTTTTCTTCAGGAATTGTTGTCGAAAGCGAAACCTGCTGCGGAGAAAGAGTTTGCCGAGTTGTCAAAATTTGCAAAGAAATTAGACGGCATTGAAACGCTTGAAAAATGGGATGGCGCTTATTATTCTGAAAAATTAAAACAGCAATTGTTCAACCTCGATGATGAAAAGTTAAAACCGTATTTCAAACTTGAAAACGTCTTGAACGGCGCATTTACCGTTGCCAATAAATTGTTCGGGTTGACATTCGTTGAAATTAGTGATATCGATAAATACCACGAAGAAGTCATGACTTATGAGGTTAAAGATGTGACCGGAAACTTGGTTGCAATTTTCTACGCCGATTTTTTTCCAAGAAAAGGAAAACGCAACGGTGCCTGGATGACTTCTTATAAATCGCAATATGTTTTGAGCGGCATTAACGAACGCCCGCATGTTTCGATCGTTTGCAACTTTACAAAGCCGACGACAACCAAACCTTCACTTTTGACTTTTAATGAAGTGACGACTTTGTTCCATGAATTTGGGCATGCGTTACACGGGATGCTCGCCGATACGACTTATCCAAATTTATCGGGAACCAGCGTGTATTGGGATTTTGTCGAATTGCCTAGCCAGATCTTTGAAAACTGGTGTTACGAACCTGAAGCTTTGGCTTTGTTTGCACATCACTATGAAACCGGAGAAGTGATCCCGACTGAATACATCCAAAAGATCAAAGAAAGCGCAAGCTTTCAGGAAGGCATGGCGACTTTGCGACAACTCAGTTTCGGGTTGCTTGATATGGGTTGGCATGGACAGGATCCGAGCGGGATTACCAATTTAAAAGATTTTGAAACCGAGCAGTTCGCCGCTACGAATTTATACCCGGATGTAAAGGAAAATGCGATGAGTACGGCATTTTCGCACATTTTCCAGGGCGGTTATTCCTCGGGATATTACAGTTACAAATGGGCGGAAGTTCTGGATGCCGATGCGTTTGAATATTTTCAGGAACAAGGCATCTTTAATGCAGAAGTCGCACAGAAATTCAAGGACAACATTCTTTCAAAAGGCGGGACCGAACATCCGATGGTGTTGTACAAACGCTTTCGCGGAAAAGAACCGAAACCGGATGCTTTGCTGAAACGCGCCGGATTGCTGTAATTTTTTACTGAGCGATTTACCATTTGAAATATTTTTTATAAGCGGCTGTCATTTTGATGGCTGTTTTTATTTGAACCATTAAGGGCATTTAGAAAATTAAGGTTTCGCGCTTAGTGAACTTAATGGCCTTCATGGTTTAAAATTTCAAGTTTTCTCTCTTTTTTCAGCGCAGCGGTCTTCCGCGTTAGGGATGGAAGCGGCATCCTTTTTTGCTGTTTTTTGTTTCGGATTTCGATGCAGATGTGCAAAAAAGATATAGCGGACAGCCCGGCCTGCAAGGCAACGCCATAAAAATTCAAAATATCTTTCATTTATTATTGAAAGTTTAAAAATATGTATTATATTTGAACTATGGAATTCAGCGAAGCAAAAAATAAATTCATTCAAACCTGGGGCGCATTGGGCTCGCAATGGGGCATTAACAAAACGATGGCACAGATCCATGCGCTGCTGATGGTGTCGCCTGAAGCGGTTTCGATGGAAGACATTATGGAGTCGCTGCAGATTTCACGCGGGAATGCCAGCATGAACCTGCGGGCTTTGATGGATTGGGGAATCGTGTATAAAGAATATAAAAGTGGCGAACGCCGCGAATTTTTTACCGCCGAAAAAGACCTGGACGAACTGGCCGTAAAAATTGCACGCGAACGCAGCAAACGCGAAATTAAACCGGCGCTGAAAGTTTTGAAAGAAGTATCTTCAATTGAAGCAGCCGGTTCAGAAGAGCAAAAACATTTTACAGAGCAGACTTCGAAATTGTATGATTTTGTACTCAAAGCCGACAACATGCTTGAAAAAGCAACAGAACTTAAAGACAACTGGCTCGCCGGATTGGTTTTAAAAATCATGAGGTAAAAAAATTTGTGCAAATGTTTCATTTTTTTCTGAAAGTTTAAAAATAATTATCATGAAAATACTTTTTAAAATAATCGAGATTGTTAATATTATAGCGGTGATGTTCCTGCTGGCCGGTGCTTATGGAATAGCAATTACCGGATTTTTACAAATTATTGTGGCACTGTTGTTTGTTGTCGTTGAGCCAAAGAATAAATTAATCTATTGTTATTTCGGATTGGTGGCAATCTTTTTTTTGACTTGGGATTACGCAAGCATGGATTGGTTGTTTGCATTGCCAGTATTCTTGGTTTTCTTTTTGACATTTATCATTTACAAACACAAAAAGCATCTTAAAGAAAACTGCAATTAAAAATAATACGATCAATTACTGCCATGAATTACAACATCCTTGGGTATGCCATTTATTTATCTTTAACGCTATTCATTATTGTTCGCGTTGGAAAGATTTGTTATGAAAACGGAAATATTTTTGTATCACAGCTTATTCCGGATCATGAAGATTTGTGCCTCAAGATCAATCAGGTGTTACTCGCCGCTTACTATTTGCTGAACATGGGTTATTGTGCAATTACGGTCATCGGATGGCAAAAGATCATCAGCCCGGAACAACTCATAGAAACCATTGCATTGCGCACTGCGATTATCGTGATTTTTCTCGCGATGATGCATTATTTCAACATTTACATGCTTACCAAATACGTACAAAAATTAATTCACTAAATATTTTACTATGGAAACTCACAAAATTTTAATTGGTTATGCAGTTTATCTTCCAATCGCCTTGGCACTGACATTGTATGTTTCGAGAACACTTTTTAAAAACAGCAAGGTTTACATGATGGATATTTTTAAAGGCCGCGAGGAAATTGCGGTGTCAACAAACAAACTGTTTGAAACCGGATTTTATTTATTAAATCTTGGCTGGGCGCTGATGATACTCGAAATCAACCTGAATGAAAACAATTATCAGAACCTAATTGAAAAATTAAGCTATAAAATCGGCGGATTTTCTATTTATCTTGGCGTAATGCTTTTCATGAACCTGTTTTTCTTTTTCAGGGGAAAACGCAAAGCGAAAGAGGCGCAGCAAAATAGGGCAACTGAATAAATTATGGCAACGATTCATCTTATCACTAAAATCAACGCACCCATACAAACCGTTTTCGACCTTTCCCGAAACATCGACATCCATCAATTATCTGCAGAAGCAACTTCAGAAAAAGCCATTGCAGGAATAACTTCAGGATTGATCGGGCTTAATGAAACCGTAACGTGGAAAGGAAAGCATTTTGGCCTATTCCTCAAACATAAAACCAAAATCACTGGTTTTGAAATGCCGCATTATTTTGTTGATGAGATGGAAAAAGGCCATTTTAAATCATTCCGCCATGAACATTTTTTCGAAACACAAAATGGAAAAACGATCATGACTGATAAGTTGAGTTATGAAACGCCTTATGGGATTTTCGGAAAAATTTTTGATTATTTCTTATTGAAAAATTACCTGACAAAATTCCTGATCAAACGCAATCAATTGCTACAAAGCCTTTCCGAAAGCCAAAAGTAAAATCCACCACAAAACCGGAATGCTTTCTGTCCAGAAGGCCGTGTAATACTTCGATCTTCTTTCATTTGCAAAGATCAAAAAAAATGACGTGATTGCAATCAGGCCGCTGTTGATGAAAAAACGCGGCCAACTTTCATCCATCTGAAACAATTCCAAAATTAAAAAAACCAGCAAAAGCGCAACCCCCAATTGCTTTGTACGCTTGATGCCGATTTGCTGCGGAACGGTTTTCAAATGCGGATCGTCCCAAGCCAGATCAATGATTTCAAATACGAAAAGCAATACGACAATCAAAATAAAACGTTTGATACAGATGATAAAAAAATCGGTTTCCATTGGAATTCCGGCATTCAAAACAGGCAAAATGAAAGTCACGCCAACCCAGCACAAGGCGACAATGTAAATTTTAAGTCCGGCCCAGCTTCGGGCATTTTTATGGTTTGGAAAAAACGGCAAAGTATATAAAGCGGTGATTGCCAAAAAAATTGCGGAAACGATTTGCGTCGTTCGTTGCAGGTGAAAAAAACAGAAAACCGTTCCTATGAAAGCGGCAAAGCTCAACGCGATAAACCATTTCAGCTTCACCGGCAATTCAGGTTTTCCCGAACGCGCAATCGAATCGTATTTTACAAAATTATACCCGACGATCGTTCCGAAAAAACCAAATCCAGCCATGTAACAATCGGGCTTTAGATGCAGCAGTATATCGGTCACGCGGATCAGGCTGAATACCGATAACGCCACATGAATGCTGCCTTGCAGGTAAAAGTCGAAAATGCGCTTTAAAAGGTTCATCCCGCAAAATTAATCAAACTGTTAATAAGAAGGCATTTCAGTTGAAAAATTCCTAAAAAATGCTGTTAAAAATGGCGTTGCTTTTGCGATTAATCTCTAATTTTACGCCACTTAAAAAACACAACTACTTTTTAAATGAAAACAGACGCTTTTGCTTTAAGACACATTGGCCCAAATGAAAATGAGGTGCAGCACATGCTGAAAACGATAGGGACGGAAACGATGGACCAATTGATTTTTGAAACTTTGCCAGACGACATCCGACTCAAATCGCCTCTGGATTTAGAGCCTGCGATGACCGAATATGAATACACGCAGCACATCGCGCAGCTTGGAAACAAGAATAAGGTTTTTCAAACCTACATTGGTTTGGGCTACCACGCGGCAATTGTTCCGGCGGTCATCCAGAGAAATGTGTTTGAAAATCCGGGTTGGTACACGGCTTACACGCCGTATCAGGCTGAGATCGCCCAGGGCAGATTGGAAGCCATCCTGAATTTTCAAACCACAGTCATCGAACTGACCGGAATGGAAATCGCCAATGCTTCGTTGCTTGACGAAGGAACCGCTGCCGCAGAAGCAATGGCGTTGCTCTTCGACGTTCGAAGCCGCGACCAGAAGAAAAACAACGTCAATAAATTCTTCGTTTCGGAAGAAATCTTACCGCAGACTTTATCGATTTTGGAAACGCGCTCGACACCGATTGGTGTGGAACTCGTTGTCGGAAACCACGAAACTTTCGATTTCTCTAATGAATTTTTCGGAGCGATCTTGCAATATCCGGGCAAATTCGGGCAGGTTTATGACTACGCCGGATTTATCGCAAAAGCAAAAGCAAACGACATCAAAACAGCTGTTGCAGCCGACATTTTGAGTTTGGCAAAACTCGTTTCTCCGGGCGAAATGGGTGCTGATGTTGTTGTTGGAACGACGCAGCGTTTCGGGATTCCGCTGGGTTACGGCGGGCCGCATGCTGCTTATTTTGCAACCAAAGACGAATACAAACGCAGCATGCCGGGAAGAATCATCGGCGTGACTGTCGATACCAACGGAAACCGCGCTTTGCGGATGGCTTTGCAGACGCGTGAGCAGCACATCAAACGCGACAAAGCGACTTCAAATATCTGTACGGCCCAGGTGTTACTGGCAGTGATGGCCGGAATGTATGCCGTGTACCACGGACCGAAAGGCTTGCAGTACATCGCAGGAAAAGTGCACGCTTCGGCTGCGACTTTGACCAATGAATTGGAAAAACTCGGTTTATACCAAACGAATACGGCTTATTTTGATACGATTTCTATTAAGGCCGACGCTCAGAAAGTAAAAGCCATTGCAGAACAAAACGAGGTTAATTTTTATTATATCGACGAACAAACCATTTCGATCGCTTTAAACGAAACGACTTCAATCAATGACCTGAACAAGATCATTTCGATATTCGCGGAAGCGACCGGAAAAGCCGCTACAAAAATCGAATCGTTATCCGAAAACAATCAATATCCCGAAAACCTCAACAGGACTTCATCGTTCCTGAAACACGACGTTTTCAACAAATACCATTCTGAAACGGCCTTGATGCGTTACATCAAAATGCTCGAAAGAAAAGATCTGGCGTTGAACCATTCGATGATTTCCCTGGGTTCTTGTACGATGAAACTGAACGCTGCCGCAGAAATGCTGCCGCTCAGCATGGGCAACTGGAACAACATTCACCCGTTTGCACCATTAAACCAGGCCGAAGGCTACCAAACGATGCTCAAAAAACTGGAGCACCAATTGAACATCATTACCGGTTTTGCCGGAACGACTTTACAGCCCAATTCTGGCGCCCAAGGCGAATATGCCGGATTGATGGTCATTCGCGCATACCACCAATCGAGAGGTGATTTTCACAGGAATATTGCATTGATCCCGGCTTCGGCACACGGAACAAACCCGGCTTCTGCCGCAATGGCCGGAATGCAGGTTGTCGTTACAAAAACATTAGAAAACGGAAACATCGACGTGGAAGATTTGCGTGAAAAAGCGATTTTACACAAAGACAATTTATCGTGTTTGATGGTAACTTATCCATCGACGCACGGCGTTTACGAAGCATCAATCATTGAAGTGACCAAACTAATCCACGAAAATGGCGGACAGGTTTACATGGACGGTGCAAACATGAATGCGCAGGTTGGATTAACGAATCCGGCTACCATTGGCGCAGACGTTTGCCATTTGAACTTACACAAAACTTTCGCAATTCCGCACGGCGGTGGCGGCCCTGGTGTTGGCCCGATTTGCGTAGCCCAACATTTGGTTCCGTTCCTGCCGACAAATCCGGTGATTGAAACCGGCGGCGAAACAGCCATTACGGCGATTTCTGCTGCGCCTTGGGGTTCTGCTTTGGTTTGCCTGATTTCTTACGGATACATTACGATGCTTGGCGCAGAAGGTTTGACCAATGCAACAAAAACCGCAATCCTGAACGCGAATTACATCAAAGAAAGATTAAGCGGCCATTACGATACTTTATACACTGGTGAAATGGGGCGCGCCGCACACGAGATGATCCTTGAATGCCGTCCGTTCAAGCAAAAAGGAATCGAAGTAACCGATATTGCCAAACGTTTGATGGACTATGGTTTCCATGCGCCAACGGTGTCTTTCCCGGTTGCCGGAACCTTAATGATCGAGCCAACGGAAAGTGAAAACCTTGAAGAGCTAGATCGTTTTTGCGACGCGATGATTTCGATCCGTAAAGAAATTGAAGCAGCAACTGCAGATGATAAAAACAATGTGTTGAAAAATTCACCGCATACATTGGCAATGCTGACTTCTGACTCATGGGATTTCCCATACACCCGTGAACAAGCTGCATTTCCATTGGAGTACATTGCTGAAAATAAATTCTGGCCTACGGTCAGGCGTGCCGATGACGCTTACGGCGACAGAAACCTCATCTGTTCCTGCGCACCGATCGAAGCGTATATGGAAAACTAAAAACCAAATGTCCCGTTTTGAGCGGGACATTTTTATATGAAAGACATTCAGAACCGAAGCGATATTGACGTGCTAATGCGTGAGTTTTATGGCAGATTGTTAGATGATCCAGCCATTAGTTACGTATTTACCGATGTTGCAAAAATCGATCTTGAAGCACATTTGCCAACCATCGGTGATTTTTGGGAACAGAATCTACTGCATACCGGAAACTACAAAAACAATGTCCTTCAAATTCACCAGCATTTGAATCAGCTGGAAAAATTATCCGCAGATTTATTTGAAATTTGGCTCCATCATTTCTATACTGCGATTGATGCAAATTTTAGCGGTGAAAATTCCGAAAAAGCCAAAACTCGCGCACTTTCCATCGCTACAATTATGAAAATTAAAATGCAGTAAATTTGAAAAACTGTTGCACAATTATTATTTTTAAATCATATTTACGAGAATTTAGTAATTATATGCATGCATAGTAATTTTTAATCTTTTAATCCACTTTAAATTTCTACATTAGCCCGATTTTATACCAAATAAGATGACTGTAAAAATAACAGGAATAGGCAGCTATATTCCGGAAGTTAAGGTTTCCAATACCGATTTTTTCAAACATGTTTTCATGAACGACGACGGATCGCCATTTGAATATTCGAATGATGTGGTGATCGGGAAATTCAAGAACATCACCGGAATCGAAGAAAGACGCTACGTGAACGAAAATCTCGTGACTTCAGACATTGCTTTTCTTGCAGCTGAAAGAGCGATTGCAAATGCCGGAATCGATGCAGAGAAAATCGATTACATCATCTTTGCACACAATTTTGGAGACGTTCCAAAAGGCACCACGCAGTCCGATTTTTTGCCGAGCCTTGCCACACGCGTTAAAAACAGGTTGCGGATCAAAAACCCTAAATGTGTCGCTTATGACCTCATTTTTGGGTGTCCGGGCTGGATTGAAGGCGTGCTTCAGGCCAATGCTTTCATCAAATCCGGAATGGCCAAAAGTTGTCTCGTCATAGGTGCGGAAACGCTTTCCAGAGTAGTTGACATCCACGACCGCGATAGCATGATCTATTCTGATGGCGCAGGCGCATCGATCATTGAAGCCTCTGAAGACGGTGATGGAATCCTGGCCCACGCAAGCGCCACTTATGCATACGACGAAGCGAATTACCTCTTTTTTGGAAAATCTTTTAACAAGGAAAAAGGTCCGGACACCCGATACATCAAGATGCAGGGCCGTAAAATCTATGAATTTGCCCTTGTCAATGTGCCACAGGCCATGAAGGAATGCCTCGACGAAAGCGGCATTGCGATAGACGACGTCAAAAAAATCCTGATCCATCAGGCAAATGAAAAAATGGATGAAGCCATTATCGCACGTTTCTACAAATTATACGGCAAAACCGCGCCCGAAAACATCATGCCGATGAGTATCAATTTCCTTGGAAACAGTAGTGTTGCCACGGTTCCGACATTATTCGACCTCATCATCAGCGGGCAAATCGAAAACCATGAACTCCATAAAGGCGATGTGATCATCTTTGCATCGGTTGGTGCTGGGATGAACGTAAATGCAATCGTTTATAGGTATTAATTTTTTTAGGAGCTTTTTCCCGCTGTCCGCTACAATCTTTTTCGGTAAAAAACCTCAAAAGGATTTCCGCTTCCATCGGGGCTATGGCTTTGATTTTCTATTGAATATCTTTGTTATATTTGTGGCTTCGCGCCTATTTGGCAAAAAAACAAACACATGTACGAAAAGACATTCCCGAATAAACGATTCAGGCACACTTTAGAATTTCTCAGAAAACACATTTCTACATCGGAAACCATACTCGATCTGGGTGTTGAAAATCCGTTTTCAGACATCATGAAAGAAGAAGGCTTTTCGGTTTTAAATACGACTGGCGAAGATCTGGATGAAAACCAGGAGGCTCTAAAAAAATCCACCGCAACGGTTACGACGGCATTTGAGATCTTCGAACATTTGCTAAATCCATACACCATTTTAAAAGAGATCAAATCGGAGAAATTGTTCATTTCCATTCCGATGCGATTGTGGTTTTCCCCGGCTTACCGAAGCAAAACCGATCTATGGGACAGGCATTACCACGAATTTGAAGACTGGCAGCTCGACTGGCTTTTAGAAAAAACCGGCTGGAAGATCATCGACCGGCAAAAATGGACGAATCCTGTAAAGCAAATCGGCATTCGGCCGTTGCTTAGAAAATTCACCAACCGCTATTACATTGTTTACGCTGAAAAAGCAATCTAATGGATTACTACATTGTCATTCCGGCGCACAACGAAGAAGCATTTATCCAACTGACGTTGGATTCCCTGGCTTCACAGACCATTTTACCTAAAAAAGTGGTGGTTGTCAATGACAATTCTACCGACAGAACCGCTGAAATCGTTACTGCATTTGCAGCTAAAAATTCGTGGGCTTCACTCGTCAATAAAACTTCTGAAGCGATTCATTTGCCCGGAAGCAAAGTCATTCAGGCGTTTCACAAAGGTTTTGAAACGCTGGACGAAAATTATGACATCATCGTAAAGCTTGACGCCGATTTGATCCTGCCGAACAATTACTTTGAAACCATTTTAAATATTTTTAAAGCCGATTCCAAAGTTGGAATGGCCGGTGGATTTGCCTACATCGAAAAAAACGGCGAATGGATCCTGGAAAACCTGACCGATAAAGACCACATTCGCGGCGCGTTTAAAGCCTATCGAAAAGCCTGTTTTTTACAAATCGGAAACCTGAAACCTGCTATGGGTTGGGACACCGTTGACGAATTGCTGTCAAAATTTTACGGCTGGAAAGTGGTCACTGAAGCTTCTTTAAAAGTCAAACACCTGAAGCCAACCGGCGCAAACTACAACAAAACTGCGCGTTACAAACAAGGCGAGGCGTTTTACACTTTGGGTTACGGTTTTTGGATTACGGCCATAGCATCGGCGAAACTCGCGATGATGAAAAAAAAGCCCTTGCTTTTCTTAGATTACATCCGCGGGTTCTGGAAAGCCAAATCCAATGGAAAACAACTGCTGGTTACCGGCGAACAGGCAAAATTCATCCGGTCGTACCGGCTGCAAAAAATGAAGTCGAAGATTTTTGGTTAATTGCGAGCCGCGTGAGGGATTGCAGCGGCATCCTTTTGCGAGGCACGAGCGAAAGATATAGCGGAAAGCCCGACCCGCAGGGGCACGCCCAAAAAACATCATAAATTACGGCAATCGATGCGGTCAAAGTCGGAACTTCTTCCTATTTTAGCGTATATTTAAAATGTATGATGCTCGTTCGCTATTTATCGCAAATTGGGAGGTATTTCCTGATGTGGAAAGAAATTTTCAATAAACCCACGAAATGGTCGGTCATGAAAGGCCTGATTTTAAAAGAGATTGATGATTTGATCATCGGTTCTCTAGGCATCGTGGCTTTTATCTCGTTTTTCGTTGGCGGCGTTGTCGCGATCCAAACGGCATTGAACTTAACCAATCCGTTGATCCCTAAATATTTGATTGGTTTTGCGACTCGGCAATCTGTGATTCTGGAGTTTGCACCCACATTTATTTCGATCGTCATGGCCGGAAAAATGGGTTCGTTCATTACGTCAAGCATTGGAACGATGCGTGTTACAGAGCAGATTGACGCACTCGAAGTCATGGGCGTGAACTCGGTTAATTATTTGATTTTCCCCAAATTAATGGCGCTGCTGCTCTACCCTTTCCTGATTGGAATTAGTATGTTCCTCGGAATTTTGGGCGGATGGATGGCTGCCGTTTATGGCGGATTTGGATCTAGTGACGAATTTATCGGCGGAATCCAGCAGGACTTTATTCCGTTTCACATTGTTTACGCGTTTATAAAAACATTCCTTTTCGGATTGTTATTGGCTACGATCCCATCCTTTCACGGGTATTACATGAAAGGCGGCGCACTCGAAGTCGGAAAAGCCAGTACGGTTTCTTTCGTATGGACGTCGGTGACGATCATTTTGCTGAATTACATATTAACTCAATTGCTCTTAAGCTCATGATAGAAGTAAAAAATTTAGAGAAATCTTTTGGCGACAGCAAAGTCCTTAAAGGCATTTCGACGGTTTTTGAAACCGGGAAAACCAATTTGATCATTGGGCAGAGCGGATCCGGAAAGACGGTTTTGCTGAAGACCTTGCTTGGAATACACAAACCGGATTCGGGAACGATCTCGTATGACGGCCGTTTTTATTGGGAAATGAGCGAAGATGAAAAGCGCGAATTGCGCACCGAAATCGGGATGGTTTTTCAGGGAAGCGCGTTGTTTGATTCGATGACCGTAGCACAAAATGTCGCATTTCCACTGAAAATGTTTACGAAGCAATCGAAATCTGAAAACCAGGACCGCGTTGATTTTGTGTTGAAAAGGGTAAACCTGACGGAAGCGCACAACAAATTGCCATCTGAAATTTCTGGCGGAATGCAGAAACGTGTCGCCATTGCGCGCGCGATCGTCAACAATCCGAAATATTTATTTTGCGATGAGCCGAATTCCGGACTTGACCCAAATACTTCGATCCTGATTGACAACCTCATCAAGGAAATTACTGAAGAATACAACATCACTACGGTAATCAATACACACGATATGAACTCGGTCATGGAAATTGGCGAAAACATCGTCTTCCTAAAAAACGGGCTCAAAGAATGGCAGGGTTCTAAAGAGGAAATCTTTAAAACAGATAATCAGGCGGTGGTTGATTTTGTGTATTCGTCAAATTTATTTAAGAAAGTGCGCGAGGCTTATCTGAAAGGATAATTTTTAAGCTTTATATAAAAAAACCTGCAACGAACATTGCAGGTTTTTTTTAGAATCGATCTTTCCTCTATAATTCTCCTGCCAATCCGGTAATTCTCTTAATATCCTGCTCTTTTGATTTTGGATAGATCAACAAAATATTGTCTTTGTCGACGACAATAAAATCATCAAGCCCGTCAATAATAATGATTTTTTTAGAATCTGTACGGATAATGTTATTCGATGCATTTTCAAGAATTACCCTGGCATTCACGACCGCATTGTTGTTTTCGTCTTTCTCCAGTTTTTCATGAAGTGAACCCCACGTCCCAAGGTCGTTCCAGTCAAAAGTTGCCGGAAGCACATACACATTATCGGCATTTTCCATCACGGCATAATCAATCGAAATGTTTGCTGCGGAGGCATAATTTTCATTGATGAAACGAACCTCGTCCGGAGTATTGTAACTGTCATTTCCTTTTTGGAACAACGCATTCATTTGCGGCTGGAATTTCTCAAAAGCTGCCGCAATCGATTTGGCGCTCCAGATAAAAATTCCGCCATTCCACAAGAAATTGCCACTATCCAAAAAAGATTTCGCCGTTTCATAGTTGGGTTTTTCCCGAAACTGCTTTACTTTTTTAATGGGGCTGGTATCCGATTTGTCATATTCGATGTAGCCAAAACCTGTATTTGGAAATGTAGGCTGGATGCCCAAAGTCATCAATGCATTTTCTTTCGAACAAAAATCAAAACACGCCTGGAGGTTTTCGGCGAAAGCATTTTCATCTTCAATCCAGTGGTCGCTTGGTGCTACAACCATGACCGCATCGGGATTTTGTTTTTGGATTTTTAATGAGGTATACAAGATGCAAGGCGCCGTGTTGCGCATGGCTGGTTCAAGCAAAACCTGCCCGGGCTTTACCATCGGGAGCTGTTCTAAAACAATGTTATTGTATCTTTCATTCGTTAGGATCAGAATATTTTCTGCCGGTATGAGTTTCGAAAGCCTGCTGAATGTTTTCTGGATCAATGTCGAACCAGAGCCCAGCATATCGTGAAATTGTTTCGGAAACTCTGCTGTGCTTACCGGCCAGAACCTTGATCCTACTCCACCGGCCATCAATATTGCGTAATAATTTTTATTCATTCGTGCTCTCTAATTTGGTAATAATTCTACTTCGGCATTGGGATTGAACAGGTACATGCGTCCTGAACCCACTTCAACGCATTCATATCTTTTGGTTCGCAATGCGCCTTTTTTAAAAATCTTTCCATTATGGGTGCGAAAACTGCTGCCGTATGGAATCTCAAAGATATAATTTTTATCATTCTCCTTGTCAAACTGTTTTAGTGCCAATGCCAATGTGGCGTCGGTATCACTGCTGGCTGCCGGATTTTTGAAATGCCTGGCCAACAACGGCAGCAAATGTGCCGGAAAAATCTCGGGCCTGATAAACGGAACCATCAGCCTTTGGAAGGTATACTTCCATTCTGCTCCATGCGGCTTGATGCTCCTGCCAAATTTTTCAAATGCCACGAGGTGCGAAATTTCATGAATGAGCGTGATCAGGAATTTGTATTTGTTCAGGCTCGAATTGACCGTAATTTCATGTTTGCCACCATGTGCCTTGCGATAATCACCATGCCGCGTCATGCGCTCGTTTACGATCTTCAGATGCACTTCGTTGGCAACGATGAGTTCGAAAACCGGCTTTACGGCATGTTCGGGCAAATATCTGGCTAAAGTCTCGTTCAAAAGTTATACGTTATGAATTTTGATTTGTACTGTTTTAAGGTGTCGTTGCCGAAACCTGTAACACTTTTCCGTTGAAATATTTATTGCCGTTGAGTGTAAAATCAAAGATGTAATGGGCCATTTCAGCTGCGGAAAGCGGTGCCTGATAACCCGGAAAAGCTTCAGCCAGCATTTCTGTTTGCACCGATCCCAATGCCAGAACATTAAACGAAATGCCGCGTTCGCGATATTCTTCAGCCAGCAATTCAGACAAAGTGATGAGGGCGCCTTTGCTCGAACTGTATGCCGACAACCCAGCGAATTTTAGGCTTCCCTGAATGCCGCCCATGCTGCTGATTGAAACCACATGGCTGCCTTTCTGCAAATAGGGCAACGCAATCCTTGTTAAAGCCGCGACGGCAAAAACATTGACTTTGTATATTTTTTCGAATTCGGATGTGGTGATTTCTGCGAATGGTTTTAAGATCAGGCTTCCGGCATTGTGGATAATTGCATCGGCATTTTTCCATGTGGACGATAAGAAATCTGCTACTTTTTGCAGGTCGTTTTCTTCGGATAAATCTACCGAAAGGCAAGTGATGTTTTGGTGTGCCAGCAAATCCTGCGGTGTTTTTCGTGAAAGCGCGAGCACCTGATGGCCGGCATTGGCAAACTGCAGGGCAAGTTCGTGTCCGATGCCGCGGCTCGTGCCGGTGATGATGATGTTTTTGCTCATGGGATTGTATTCAAGCGTAAAAATAATAATATTATCATCAATTGTAGTGCTTTCGGTTAAAGTTGTTGTTCGCGTGAAGGATATTTGAAATTAAAAGGAGAACAGCCAGTGGCTGTTAGGTATTTCTCCGCGTGAAGGATGGAAGCGGAAATCCTTTTTAAATCGTAGCAAAGCGGAGATTAAAAAGATTGCAGCGGACAGCCTGACAGCGGCGGAGCGCAGCGGAGCCGGTGGCACGCCCAAATAAAAAATTACTTCTTTTTCGCCATGTGTTTGGTGTAAAAACGATAGGCCTGGAAAATGGCCAGCGTGACAAACAACAGCGGAATGATGTGCGACATCAGGTATTTTGAGAAAAAACTGCTGGCGTTGCTGATGTAATTGAGAAGCAGTGAAATGGTCATGATGCCGAAAAAGGAACCGGCGAGTGTTCCGCCAACATACCAAAACCTGAATTTTAACTCGGCCGAAATGAACTTGTTGCTGAGCAAATATAAATTCCACGCGACCCAGAACGGCACTTGTACAAAATTAATAGCACTCAGTATCACGCCAATGATGTATGGTGAAAAAGCCGCGTATTCCTGCCAGTAACTGCCTTCGGCGGCAGTAGTTTTGGAATGGGAATAAAAAATATAGGCCAGTGAAAGCAGGAAAAACACGTAGAAAAAATCGATGATCCTGATGAGTTTTTTGTTTTTTGAAAGTTTGTCGGCAAAGATCAGCGTGAAATAAATGACGAATACTTCGATGCTGATGACACCAAAAAGAAAACCAACCAACGCGGGCATTCCGGATTTACTGTACAATTCAAAACCTACGATGGTGAGATAACCCATGGGAAGCGAACCCATAAAACTGATTAAAAAACCGATAATGGTATTTTTGAGGATTTTCATTAAAATTTATTTACAGAAACTTTTCTATGTAAGTTACATTATTGTGCGGCATTTTCCACAATTCAAAAATTATTTTCTACACATTTCCCCAAAATATTTTGGGGTTGGTTTTTTGTCGAAACTAGTGTCAACTACTGCTAACAAAGATAAAACTGATAATTGATCAAGCTTTATACGATCTGGCATCATTCTTTCAATAAACAAATCAAATCGAAACAAACAATTCTAAATATAATGGTTTCTGTTTCTGAAGCCAACAAAGTTGCAAGTTAATGTTTGATTGCAACTTTCAATAAGAAGCATAGTTAAGTTAAATTGGGTAAATGAAGCGCAAGCTTCGCACAAAAGGAGTCAGCAATGGCTCCTTTTGTGTTTTTGCATTATAACAGATATTAACACGAAAAAATGATTATAAAATTTTAAATTTGTAAACCAACGCCCAATTCAAAGCAACTCATGAGTTCAAAAATCCTGGTTATTGATGACGACACTGCGTTTTGCATGATGCTGAAAACCTTTTTGCAAAAGAAAGGTTTTGAGGTCACAAATGCATTCAACGCTGTTGACGCTGAAGAATTGATCAAAAACCAGAAATTTGATGTGGTTTTAACCGACATCCGCTTGCCGGACAGCGACGGACTTGCAATTTTAAAATCGGTCAAGGAAATTTCATTTGACACGCAGGTGATTTTAATGACCGGTTATACCGATATCAAAACGGCGGTTCATGCGATGAAAATTGGCGCGTATGATTATGTCGGAAAGCCGATCAATCCTGACGAAATCCTCCACACGATCGAGCAGGCGCTTAAAAAGAAAAGCGAAAAAGCCGAACCGTTTCCCAATCGGAAAGAAAAAATATCTCCGAAAAAATTCAATAATCATACGCCTGCATTTGTAAAAGGCATCAGTTCGCATTCCGATCAGTTGCACGAATACATTTCCCTGGTGGCGCCCACGAACATGTCGGTTTTGATCATCGGCGACAGTGGAACCGGGAAAGAATACATCGCGCATTCCATTCACATGCAAAGCAAACGTGCCGACAAACCGTTTATCGCAGTCGACTGCGGTGCGATCCCGAAAGAACTGGCGTCGAGCGAATTTTTCGGACATCTCAAAGGGTCGTTCACCGGTGCCGTAACGGACAAAACCGGTCATTTTGAAGCGGCAAACTGTGGAACGATTTTCCTGGATGAAGTGGGCAATCTGTCGTATGAAGTCCAAATCCAGTTGCTGCGCGCACTTCAGGAACGCAAAGTCAAACCGATTGGAAGCAACAACGAAATTAAAGTCGACATTCGCGTCATTGCAGCAACAAACGAAGATTTATCCGAAGCCGTAAAAAAAGGCGATTTCCGCGAAGATTTATACCACCGACTCAACGAATTCAGCATACAGGCGCCGAGATTGTCGGAGCGCAAGCACGACATCATGATCTTCGCAAACCATTTTTTGGCTGCAGCCAATGAAGATCTGGAGAAAGACATTCAGGGATTTGACAGGGAAGTTTCCGATTTGTTTATGCATTATGACTGGCCGGGAAACCTACGCGAGATGAAAAATACGATCAAGCGCTCGGTGCTTTTAACAAAATCGGATGTGATTTCGATTGCGGTTTTACCACAGGAAATGTTAATTGAGAATAAGGTGGCAGAAATTCCGGCTTATTCAAAACAAAATGAAGAATCAGCAATCCGGTCTGCGTTGGAACGGGCGAATTTCAATAAATCGAAAGCAGCTAAATTATTGGATATTGACCGTAAAACATTGTACAACAAGCTTAAATTGTACAACATCGATTTGTAATTATCGGATTTCTATTTTTAGCCGGATTATCAGTTCCTCAATTTTCTGACAGCAATTTAAAACGTAATCTTTCATTTCATTTACTTCCAGATTTAATTTCCGATCTTCCAAAGGTTCGAGCAATGCCACAATCGAATGCACTTCCATTTGCCGAAACATCGGGATCATTTTGTGTGCGGTTTCAGATAGTTTTTCCAGATCCTTTTCGGCTGCAGCCCATTTTAAAGCGCTGCAATTTTCATGCGTACTTTCTATAAAATTCTCAACGATCATTTTAAGTGCATGCGGATCATTTTGCGTAAACTGGTTTAAGGTTCTAAGGTCGAAAAGTTTTCCGTTGCTTTCGCTTTTGCGGATTTCAGCATTCACAATTTTTTCGTTTTTGAAAATCGCTTTGATCAATAAGAGCAATTCTTCCAATTGCAATGGTTTTGGATGAAAAGCCGTAAATCCTTTGCTCGTAAAATCTTCTGGATTCAAATCTCTTTTACCCGAAAGTGCGACAACTGGAATTGATGCAATTTCAGGATCGTTGTTGTTCCTGATGATCCTGACGAGCTCAAATCCGTCGATCTGCGGCATTTGGATGTCGCTTAAAACCAGGTCGAATTTTTCGCTTTCGAGTATGGCTTTGACGTTCGAAGCATCGGCTATCGTGGTGATTTCAGCCGGATAATTGCTAAAGATTTCTTTCATCAGTGACAACTGCATCGCATCATCATCGACAATTAAAATCTTTCTGTTTTTCAAAAAATCAAATGCGCCTGAAGGTTGCAATTTGTTGGAACCATATTTTTTAATTTCCGATGCAATGGCGGGAATCTCAATTGTAAAAATCGATCCTTGATTTTCCACGCTTTCGAGTTCGATGGTTCCATCAAGCATTTCAAGCAATCTTTTGGCAATTGTCAATCCCAAACCGGTGCCGCCGAATTTCTTTTCGATTCCGGCATGAGCCTGCGTGAATTCCTTAAAAACGGCTTCCTGCTCGTCTTTCGCAATCCCAATTCCGGTGTCGATTACGGCAACGGTGATTTTGCGGTTTTCGAGTTTGGCACTGACTTCCACCGAACCGCGCTGGGTAAATTTGATTGCATTCGAAATTAAATTCGTCAAAATCTGCTTCAAGCGGTACGGATCGGAAATGAAATTCTGATCAAGTGCCTCATCGACATCAAAGCGCAATTCGATATTTTTATTTGTTGCATTGTGTTCTAATGGCTTGCAGGTGCTTTCGATCAATTCCTTAAAATTAAAAGGGACTTTTTCAATGTTGATCTTGTTGTTTTCAAGCTTTGAGAAATCGAGTAAATCGTTCACCAATTTAATGATGTACTGCGCCGAATGTTTGATGTTGTCGAGATATTGCTTTTGTTTGGGCGTGGTTTCGGTATTTTTGAGCAAGTCAGAAAACCCGATCACGCTCCCAAGTGGTGTTTGAATGTCGTGCGTAACCGTTGCCATCAACATGGTTTTGCTTCGCAGTAAAATTTCTTTGTCGTCGTTGAGTTCCTCGAGCTGTTTCCGGTAATTCTGGCTGATCGTTAAATCCCGGATGATGATTCCGGCAAATAAAATCAAAAGGCAAAATGTAATCGCGCCAATCCACGCGATCGTTTCAATTGTGTTGTTGATTGTTGCTTTCGATTTGTTGATCTTGAGATAGGATTTCTGTAAAACTTCCTTTTCCAACGACGAAAGCACAATCCGCAATTGATCCGAAATGATGCGGTTTTCGTCCTGCAAACTCTGCTCTTTCCGAAACAACTGGTATTTCATTTTGTTGTCTTTGATCACAACCTGCGTCAGCATTTTTTCAATTTCAGACGTCAGTTTTTCATTCGAAACCGGCAATTTGCTGAGAGAATCCATTTGTTTTTTCGTCAAAACATTGTTCAGAAATTCGCGCATTTGCGAGTTGTCGCGAAACTGAATTGGTTTGACGCTTCGGTTTAAAGAATCCTTGACTTTGTAGATTTTACCAACAGCGCGGTCGAACGTATTTTGCTGGTTGTAGAAATTCCGGAACTGGATGATGCCGTTGATGCTGTTCTTTTTCTTTTTGAGCAGGTTTTGAATGGTGTCAAGTTTACCGAGCTGCGCCGGATCGCTGTCGGTTTTGATTTGTTCGATTTGGTTGTTTACGCTGTCGAGCAGTTTTTGGTATTCTTTGAAATCTTTGGAAGAACCGGTTAAAATAGAATTTCGCCCGGCGGCTTCAGACGCATATAAATTGGCGATCGCACTGCTGATCTGGATGATTTTCTTGTTTTCAGAATTGACGTCTTTGTCGGGAATCGCGATTTTAAGAATTTCGTTGTAGATGAACCAAACCGAAACCACGGCGATGGCGAATATCAGTAAATATCCGAGGATGACTTTGCCTTTAGTTGACGATTGTTTTTGGCTCATGTCATAAAGGTAGGTTTAATTTTTCAAAATTGGAATCGTATTTCTGTCATTTCGACGTAGGAGAAATCCCGATATCATGAGATTTCTCCTGCGTTGAAATGACAACGGCCCAAACAAAAACAGCCATCAAAATGACAGCTGTTCGTAAATTTTATATAGCAAACCGTAAATTCTTAACTTAAAATGCTTCTTGAAATTACAATTTTCTGAATCTCTGAAGTGCCTTCATAAATCTGTGTGATTTTCGCATCGCGCATCATTCTTTCCACATGGTATTCAGAAACATAACCGTTTCCGCCGTGAATTTGAACGGCTTCGATCGTAGTGTCCATCGCCACTTGTGACGCGTATAATTTGGCCATTGCCCCAGATTCTGAAATGTCTTTTCCGGCATCTTTTTCGGTTGCTGCTTTAAAACACAACAACCTGGCAGCGGTAATCTGTACAGCCATATCGGCCAATTTGAAAGCGATCGCCTGGTGTTTTGAAATTTCTTTTCCGAAAGCTTTGCGCTGTTTTGAATAATTTAAGGCGAGTTCGTAAGCGCCGGTTGCGATTCCCAAAGCCTGTGATGCAATCCCGATGCGTCCGCCATTTAAAACGCTCATCGCAAAATTAAATCCAAAACCATCTGCACCGATGCGGTTTTCTTTCGGAACTTTGACATCGGTAAACATCAACGAATGCGTATCAGATCCGCGGATTCCCATCTTTTTTTCTTTCGGGCCAATATCAAAACCAGCCCAGCCTTTTTCAACGATAAACGCGTTGATGCCTTTGTGGCCTTTATCCAGATGCGTTTGCGCAATGACAATGTAAGTCGAAGCCGAAGCGCCGTTTGTAATCCAGTTTTTGGTTCCGTTTAATAAGTAATGGTCGTCTTTATCGATCGCGGTGGTTTTTTGCGATGTAGCATCTGAACCGGCTTCAGGCTCAGAAAGGCAAAATGCCCCGATCACTTCACCTTTGGCAAGCGGCACCAAATATTTCATTTTTTGTTCTTCGTTGCAGTATTTTTCCAGACCGGCGCAAACCAGTGAATTGTTGACTGACATCACAACTGCGGCCGAAGCGTCGACTTTTGCAATTTCGGTCATCGCCAGAACGTAGGCCACGCTGTCAAGCCCGGAACCGCCGTATTTAGGATCGACCATCATTCCGAGGAAACCCAGGTCGGCCATCATTTTTACTTGCTCTGTTGGAAATTTCGAAAATTCGTCACGCTCAATCACGCCCGGAAGCAGTTCTGCTTGGGCAAAATCGCGCGCAGCCTGCTGGATCATTAAGTGTTCTTCGGTCAGATTAAAATCCATAATTATCTAAAATAAATGAGTTTGTTTGCTTGAAAATGTTGCCAAAGATAAATTTTTAATTTTCAATTTTTCAATTTTGATTCGTAATTTTGGCCGATGATCAAAGAAAACTATAACGTTGTAGGAATCATGTCGGGGACTTCGCTCGACGGCGTTGATTTGGCACATATAAATTTTACGATTTCAGATGGGCGATGGACGTTTGAAATCGGCGAAAGCGAGACGATTTCCTATACAGAAGATTGGGTTTCCAGACTAAAAAAAGCAGTTGATTTTTCTGAAAATGAATTGCGAAAACTGAATTCAGATTACACCAAATTATTGGGCGGAATCATTTCCGGTTTCATCCAAAAAAACAACCTTCAAAACCTAGATGCGGTTTGCTCCCACGGCCATACGATCTTGCACCAGCCGCAAAACGGATTGACGCTGCAAATTGGAAATCTTTCTGAAATTGCCGAAATTACCGGGCAAAAAGTCGTTTGTGATTTTCGCGTGGCTGATGTGGAATTGGGCGGACAAGGCGCTCCGTTGGTGCCCATTGGCGACCGGATTTTATTTTCCGATTACGATTATTGCCTGAACCTTGGCGGATTTTCGAATGTGTCTTTTGAACAAAATGACAAAAGAATTGCATTTGACATTTCAGCTGTGAATACGGTTTTGAATTTTTACGCCAATCGGTTGGGATTTGACTATGACGACAAAGGCAAAATCTCCAGATCGGGAAACATCAATAAGGAATTGCTTGACCAATTGAACGCGTTGGATTTTTATAAAAAGTCCTTTCCTAAATCACTCGGTTTTGAATATGTCAAAGAAATTCTGCTGCCCATGATTGAAACTTTCGAAATTGCTAGAGCAGACAAAATGCGCACTTTTTCTGAACACATAGCTTTCCAAATCGCCGAAGCTTTACCGATTAAAAACGGCAAATTGCTGATTACCGGCGGCGGCGCTTACAATGATTTTTTAATCGAAAAAATACAATTCCACCTTCCCAAAATGCAAATCATCATTCCCGATGCGAAAATCCTGGAGTTTAAGGAAGCACTAATTTTTGCGTTGCTCGGCGTGTTGAAACTTCGGGATGAAACTAATGTTCTGTCATCTGTTACAGGCGCAAAATACGATCACGCTTCGGGAAAAATTTACGGATAATTATTTTACTTTTTCAGTGATTGCCTGCTCCGCATTGATTGTGACTTTAGCAATATCATTCACCGGAATCGCTCTTTTTCCGCCAAGTATCCTTGATTTTAAACCAAAAATCGTGTCGTTTTCAAAAAAGACGGTATCAAAATACATCGTCTGGCTATTTCCGGTCGACTGCGCCGTAATTTTAAAATTGACATCTTTTCCGCCAAAAAGCCAAACCTCATTTCCCGATTTATCGATGCACTTGATTTTTTCCAAATGATTTGAATCGTAACCGGTTCCTAATGAGCGTACATTGTGGGTACGCCTTACTTCCTGCTGCTCTTTCAATTGGCTTACAAAACTTTCTTTTGAGATTGAAAAACTGGCACAACCCGAAAATAAAGCTGCAATTGTTATATAACTGAAGATTTTTTTCATTTTCTTTTTTTCCAAATTTAAGAATACAAATCGGATCAATTCTTATCAACGCTGTTGAAATATTACAAAAAATATCAAATTCTCAATAAGCGATTTTTTATATTTGCCCAACTTAAACATATCGCAACAAAATGAAAGAATTACTGCAGCAATTTGAAAATAAGTCGCCTGAAATTATTTTTAACTGGAAGGATTCCGAGACCGAAGCCGAAGGCTGGACTGTCATCAATTCGCTTCGTGGCGGCGCTGCAGGTGGCGGAACCCGAATGCGAAAAGGGCTTGATATGAATGAGGTGCTTTCACTGGCCAAAACTATGGAAGTGAAATTTTCGGTCTCAGGCCCGGCAATTGGCGGTGCAAAATCAGGGATCAATTTCGACCCGAACGACCCGAGAAAAGAAGGCGTTTTAAAGCGTTGGTACAAAGCCGTTTCGCCATTACTAAAAAGCTATTACGGAACAGGCGGCGATTTAAACGTAGACGAAATCCACGAAGTGATCCCAATGACCGAAGAATGCGGCGTCTGGCATCCGCAGGAAGGCGTTTTTAACGGACATTTCAAACCAACCGAAGCCGATAAGATCAACCGCATCGGGCAATTGCGCCAAGGCGTGGTCAAAGTGATCGAAAATCCGTCATTCTCACCCGATGTTTCCAGAAAATATACCGTGGCCGATATGATCACCGGTTATGGTGTGGCCGAAGCGGTGCGTCATTTTTACAATATTTACGGCGGAAGCGTTAAAGGCAAAAAAGCGATCGTTCAGGGATTTGGAAACGTAGGTTCGGCGGCGGCTTTTTATTTAGCGGAAATGGGTGCGAAAGTCGTTGGGATTATCGACCGTGATGGCGGACTCATTAATGAAAACGGATTCACGTTCGATGAGATCAAAAATTTATTCCTCAATAAAGACGGCAACAAACTGGTGGCTCAAAATATGATTCCGTTCGCCGAGATCAATGAAAAGATATGGACGATCGGTGCGGAAATTTTCACGCCTTGCGCGGCTTCACGTTTGGTGCAGCAAAACCAGATCGAAAGCATGATCGCTTCGGGACTTAAAGTGATTTCCTGCGGTGCGAATGTGCCGTTTGCCGATAAGGAAATTTTCTTTGGCCCGATCATGGAAAACATCGACCAGAAAGTCAGTTTGATTCCGGATTTCATCTCGAACTGCGGCATGGCACGTGTCTTTGCCTACTTTATGGAGAAGAAAGTGCAAATGACCGACGAGGCAATTTTCGCCGATACGTCTGAAACCATCCGCAAAGCGATTTCGAAAGCCCATTCGATCAGCCAATCCAAAACAAATATCAGTGCGACAGCCTTTGAGATCGCGCTCAAACAATTGGTGTAAAACAATTTATTTTACTTACTTTCGTTATATCACAAATGAATTCTGGACATGACTGCAGCACAGGAAACCGAAAATAAAAAGAAATCGCTCGCCATTACCACGGCGTTGTTCGCGATTTTGTTTATGCTTTTTTTCTTTCTGAAATATTCCGACATCACAATGCTCGAGCAGCTTGACGGCGGTGGCGGTGGCGGCGAAGTGGCCGTGAATTTTGGCGATAGCGAGTTTGGATCGGGCGACAATTATGAATCGATGGAAAAAGTAGTTGCTGCGCCAAAGCAAACCCAACAGCCCAAAGCGGTCGAAAAAGAAATCATCGTCAGCGAAAATGAAGATGCGCCCGTGATTGCAAACGTCAAAAAAAATACAGAAAAACCGAAGAAAGAAGTCGTTGAAAAACCGGTCGAAAAAGTCGTCCCAAAACCTTCAAAGTCCACTTCTGACGCCTTGTCAAACTTACTAAACGGCTCGAACAAATCCGGTGACGGCGATGACGACCAACCCGGAAATAAAGGAAAAGCCAATGGCGATCCGAATGCGCGCGGCTACAATGGCGGTGGCGGAACCGGAACCGGAAGCGGCGGCGGAAACGGGTCAGGACAAGGTCTTGGAACAGGAAGCGGCTACGGAAACGGCAATGGCGGCGGATCCGGAAACGGCACCGGAAATTACCAACTTGGGAATAGGAAAGCCCTCAGCAAACCAAAACCGGATTACACCTGCCAGGAAGAAGGTGTTGTTGTAGTTCAGATCTCTGTCGATAAAACCGGCCGTGTCGTTACGGCAAATCCCGGAATCCGTGGAACGACAAATGCTGCTAAATGTTTGTTAGATCAGGCAAAGATCGCAGCGATGAATACCAAATGGCAATCGGATAACGAGGCGCCGGACAAACAAATCGGGAAGATCATTTACAACTTCAAACTGACCGATTAATTACTTTTACAGATGACTTATCAGGAAACGGTACAATGGATGTTTGCACAGCTTCCGATGTACCAGCAACAAGGCGCGTCGGCTTATAAAACCGATTTGACCAATACGATTTTGCTTGCGGATTATCTTGGAAATCCCGAACGAAAAATCAAATGCATCCACATCGCCGGAACAAACGGAAAAGGTTCGACTTCGCACATGCTCGCTTCGATTCTTCAGGAAGCCGGGTACAAAACCGGATTGTATACTTCCCCGCATTTAAAGGATTTTCGGGAACGCATTAAAATTGGCGGTCCCGAAGTCTCGGGAGACATTTCAGAAGATTTTATTGTTGATTTTATTGCAAAACACCAATCCTTTTTTGAAGCCAACCAGTTGAGTTTTTTTGAAATGACGGTCGGATTGGCATTCGATTATTTCGATAAAGAAAACGTGGACATTGCGATCATTGAAACCGGCTTGGGTGGAAGGCTCGATTCGACGAATATTATTACGCCATTGCTTTCGGTCATTACTAACATTGGGATCGATCACGTGCAATTTCTCGGAAATACTTTAGAATTGATCGCCGGTGAAAAAGCCGGAATCATCAAACCGAAAATCCCTGTGGTCATTGGTGAATATACGTCGGAAACCAAACCTGTTTTTGAGGCGAAAGCCAATGAAACGCAGTCGGAAATTTACTTTGCGTCTGATTTAATTTCGGAGGATTATCCTTCTGATTTGATCGGAGATTACCAAATTCACAACAAAAAAACAGTCTTGCAGGCGATTCGTATTTTGCAAAGCCAGAATCAATTTTCAATCTCTGAAGACAACATCAAAGATGGATTTCTGAACGTGGTTAAAAACACCGGACTTCAGGGCAGGTGGCAGCAGTTGCGATCAAACCCGAAAGTCATTTGCGATACAGCACACAACAAACAGGGGCTTGAAGTGGTTTTAAATCAGATTCAAAAAGACGTTTTTGAGCAATTGCATTTTGTTTTGGGCGTTGTCAATGACAAAGATTTGAATGAAATCCTGCCTTTATTTCCGAAAAATGCCAAATATTATTTTTGCAGGCCGAATATTCCACGCGGACTGGACGCTTCGGTTTTACAGAAAGCCGCTTCTAAATTCAAACTTATTGGCAACACATACAATTCTGTTTCAGAAGCTTACGAAACCGCTTTAAAATCAGCAACTGCAAACGATTTTATTTACATTGGCGGAAGCACCTTTGTCGTTGCAGAAATTTTATAATAATTGCATTTTTTATTTGCAGATATCAAAAACAGCCTTATATTTGCAGCGCAAACAAGTTCACTGAACTCCTATAAAAATAAGAGCTTTGTGAAGTATTAGGGCGATTAGCTCAGTTGGTTCAGAGCATCTGGTTTACACCCAGAGGGTCGGGGGTTCGAATCCCTCATCGCCCACAAAAGCAGAAACGAGAGTTTCTGCTTTTTTTATTTCCTCAAAACGTCGAAAGCTTACTTTCGTAAGTTTTGCGGAAATAAAAAAAGTAAAAAACTGCACAGCTGTTTTGGCTTTTTTGAAGGCTCCCCCAAAAAGGATCAACGGTGTTAATCCCTCATCGCCCACAAAAAGCCGAAAACGAAAGTTTTCGGCTTTTTTATGGATTGAAATGTCGAAAATTTAAAGGTCATAAAAAAATCCTCATTTTTTTGAATAAGGATTTTTAGTTTAATGATTTAATTTCTGACCCCGAGCATGTTTAAAAAACGGGTAACAAGGCAAACTGATCCAAATCAAACTGCTTAAAAAAAGCTACTGTTTTTTCAGGCAGTCGCAGAGTATAAAAGTGATGAATTTATTAAGCTTTAGAAAAAGAAATAACCAATAGATACTTGAATTACACCATTTTTATACTTATCGGAAGAACCCTTTAAATCATTGATATTGGTTAATCCTAGATTGTACCTCGCTCCAAAATTAAGTCCGTTGTTAAGTTTGTAACCCAAGCCTAAATTGACGCCAAAATCAAAGGATTTGAATGAATCTTTTACCTTAGTGCTTTCATTTTTAGCAGAAAGCAAAAAACCCAGTTGTGGCCCGGCTTCAAGGCTTAATCCTTTTACGACATAATATTTTCCCATTAACGGAACGTTTAAATAATTTAAGGCAACAATGTTTCCGTGACTTCCTTCAAAACTGTAACCTTGTCCGGAAAACATGATTTCTGGTTGAAAAGAGAATTTTTGCGAAATTGGAATTTCAGACATCAATCCAAAATTAAAAGCGGCAACCGTCTCAAGTTTGCTGGTATTGTCGCCATTAATGTTCGCGAAGTTTAAACCCCCTTTAGCACCAAATTTAATTTTTTGAGCAGTAACATTTGTAAAACCTAAAACTGTAACAACAGCTAGTAATAAAAATTTTTTCATAAAAAGTGATTTGAATTATTGAATTGCAAAATTCACTTAAGCGAAATTATAAAAGGTATCAAAAGCTTAAAAATGGATAAACTGATACCTATTTGCAGCTATTTTTATATTCATTTGGTGTCTGACCCGTCACTTTTTTAAAGGCTTTATAAAAAGTGGCTTTCGAAGTGAACCCTGATTCCAATCCCATCGCTAACAAATTGTAATTTTCATAGTCAGCATTTAAAATCATTTCCTTGACCGCTTCCACTCGATATTGATTGATGTAGTGGGCAAAGTTGTCTCCTGTTATGGTGTTTACGATTTGTGAAACATAACCTGCACTTATGCCTAGTTTCTCAGCAACTTTTTCTCTGTTTAAGGTACTGTCGGTGTAAATGTGCTGCTCCTTGCATAGAAGTTCCAGTTTTTGAAAATATAGATTATCTGCTGTGATCGATTCCTTATATTCTTCTGGAGTGCTATTTTCTACAATTTGAAAATCGGTGTGTGAAACCCCCAAATCCGTATTTAGAAAATTGTAAATGGCATCTCTGTTTTTGGCAAGTTTGTATTTGTAAATACCCATATATGCTGTCCAATGAATGATGAATGTTCCAAATAAAGCCACGACACTCATCGTAAAAGAAATATCATATTGCAGAAATATGCCCGCAAGAGCGGTAATCAACCAAGTAAATAAGAGTAAAGAAAAAAGGGTTAACAAGGTAACTACCCATTTTTTTTCTTCTGAATCTTTTAAATGTCTTATCATGAAATAAGAATAGATCAGCAGGAAAGGAATGAATGTAACGACTAAAAAAAGATGAAACAGACTAAGCATTTGGATGATAAAAATACCTGGCTCTGGAATTTTATAAATTCCTGCAACATGGTCAAGATCGTTTGTAATGTTAAGTACGGCGGAATACGCAAATGGAATAAAACACAAATATATTTTTTGTTTGCTTTTTACAGCATCATCAATCCGATTTACAATAAACAGGAATAAAAATGCAGGCAATAGCAATGACCACTCGACATTGTCAATAAAGTGTAGGAAAGGATAGGGAGTATATGCATCTTCTAATTCAAAAACATAATTCAGTAAAAGAATCGAAAGTGTAAATAGTAAATAGGCCAGATATTTATTTGAATTGTTATTGAATAAGGACGACCTTAAAATAACGAAGCCCAACACAATTCCCTGAAAGATCGCAATATTTAAAAGTGTCGTATAAATCAATTTTTTAATATAAAAGTGGTTAAGATTTGTTTGCGATATTATGGTAATCAAGTCATTTAAAACACACTTCTTGATGTGCATTGATAAAGCGAATTTATATTGATACTGATGACTTTTTCAAGGGATTAGGAAATGATTAACTAATTCGCTTTCCAAAGCGTTCATGAAGTTGTGGAAATATCTTTGACGATGCGGATTTACAATCTGTCGCGGCGATATATATACTTTTTTACACCCTGAAGATGTGGAATGCAATTCCGCGCATACCGCTAACGACTTCCCAAACAAGCGTTTTTGACTGTTGCACCTCACATTAGCCTTTTATTTACAATGTTTACAGTTTAATTTACAATCCAAATTCCCGTACAGAAAGATATCAAAGTAATTTCGCTGAATCAATTGATCAACTGAAATCACCACTAACAAATAAATTTAATATGAAAAACAAAAGAAATGTTTTGCAAAGCCTGATCATCCTGCTGGCTGGAGTGACTTACTTTGCCGTACAGGCACAACAAAAAAACGGCACTCCCGATGGCATTGAAACTAAAGGCGTATTTGCTTTTGAAGCTCCAAAAGGCATCGTTCGCACCATCAAACAAGATGAAAAGGGCAATATCTGGATTACTTCATGGGAAGGTGTTTTTAAATACGACGGGAAATCTTTTACCAATGTTACCAGTAAAGTGAGCTCGGCACGATTTTCTTCTGTTTTGGAAGACCGCAAAGGGAATTTTTGGCTCGCTTCTGTTGGATCCGGGGTTTACTATTATGATGGAAAAGCCTTTCAAAATTTCACCAGCAAGGACGGACTTCCAAGTGATCGGGTTGCGGCTATTTATGAAGATAAAAACGGTGTGATCTGGTTTGGCACTGAAAACGGAGCAAGCCGTTACGACGGGAGATCCTTTCAGAATTTAAAATTCAACGAAGCGCCTCCCGTTACCCAGGCGGATTCTATTTATCATGGACCAGAACCCATCCACACTGCTGATTCCGTTCGCATTTCATCTGATAAGCAGCTTTCGAAAACGGATTGGGTGCATAACGATGTGAATGCGGTCATTGAAGACAAAACAGGAAAATTTTGGTTTGCCACAAGGGGTTATGTATACGTTTATGACGGAAAAACATTTACCACCATAACCAATGTCGGGAAACCTTTTACAAACGTCCGATCGATCATCAAAGATAAAAAAGGCAATATCTGGCTGGGTGGTTTTAATGGCCTTTGGCGCTATGACGGCAATACGTTTACCAATTTTGCCCAGAAGTTTGTGGGTTACATCTACGAAGACAAAAAAGGAAACATCTGGACCAGTTCAGAAAGTGAGAATACACCGGGTTGGGTACTTTCCCGATATGATGAAATGTCCTTAAATGATAAAAAGCCAACCACAACTAAAATAGCAAACAAACCAATGATCTTCGGGATTTTAGAAGACGATAAAGGAAATATTTGGTTTGGCGATCTCGAGGGCGTGTACCGTTATGATGGAAAAACCATCACCGACTTTAAAAGTACAACCGGCCGGAAATAATTTTAAATCATTTGTCAATCAGGAATCAATGCGCTTGCACAAGCCCATCTAAAGCCGGAAACGTTCGGCTTTTGCATTGGAATTATGCACTACTAAGCTTCTCCAATTTCGATTCAAGCAATTTTTTCAAAGTTCAACGCAGTTAAAAAATCTGCAATTGAACAAGCAAAAGCTTTCGATTATACATTTTTGTTCCTTAGCTTTGCATTGTGAAAAACTGGATCTTCATCATTTGCCTGACCGTTTTATTCAAACCCGTGATTCCGGTGTTTGATTACATCGTCAATTATGATTACATCCGCACCGAACTTTGCGAAAACAAAGAAACACCTATCATGGGCTGTAACGGTAAATGTTACCTGATCAAAAACCTGGCTGCGGCTTCAGATGCAGAAAAACCTGCTTCGTCTGATAAAAAGCACGCACCCGGTATTGAAACCTCCGATTTATTTATAGCTGCGATTACAGATTATGAATATCTGATTGTAATCGACAGCAACCTTTCTTCATTCAATTCTGCTTACAGCAATCTATATTGCAACGCAAACAGGGGATCTTTTTTTCATCCGCCAATTAGCCTTTCTTAAATTTTAACGGCAATTACTTGCACCTTATCTTCATCTGATCATGATCATTTGACGGTATATTTCTGCGTACAATTTTAAATTTAAGACTCTTATTGAAATGAAAAATATATTAAAATACAACATTGCCTTCGTGGCGTTTGGCCTTTTTCTAACCTCTTGCAGCAGCGATGATGACGTGATTACGAACGTTTCCGGAACTGGAAATCTCGGTTTGGAATTTGACCAATCTTACGGTGATAACGATTTGATTTTAGGCCAGGCCAATGCCACTTCACAGGGCGAAATCGTAAAGATCAGCACCGTCAAATACATCGTCAGCAATATCGTCCTGACCAAAGCCGACGGCACCACTTTCACATATCCGAAAGGCCAGAGCTATTTTATAGTAGACGAATCGAAACCCGATAGCCATGTCATCGACCTTACTGATATTCCTGCCGGAGATTATGTGAAAGTAAAATTTGGCATTGGCGTAGACCAGCAACAATTTAATTTAGGCGCTGAAGGACAAGGAAATTTTCTTGCTGAGGCGCAGGCTGCTGATCTGCTCTGGAGCTGGTCGGCAGGATATAAATTCCTTGCTTTTGAGGGTACTTTTACTTCTCCAACAGTAACTTCTGACACTTCATTCATGGTGCATACGGGACAAACCGGCACCGATTACAACTACACCGAAGTCACACTTGATCTGCCAACAAAAGCTTTGGTACGACCAACGATCACTCCCGACGTTCACTTGATTGCAGATGTTTCAAAAATCATCGACGGCACGAATAAAATCAAACTCACCGATTACAATGAAATGGGAATGGGCGCGATGATCATGGGCGGTGCCGCGCTTCCACTGGTGACGGCAAACCTAAACGGGATGTTTCATGTAGACCACGTTCATAACGACTAAACAATTTGAGAAGCTGTTTTGAATTGACAAAACAGCTTCTTTTTAAAACAACAACCATGAAAATAAAAAATTTTCTTTGGGTTTTGCTTGTGATGGTAGTCGGATGTTCGGGTGATGAAACGGCTGAAGAAGATGCGGCTTATACCAACATTCCGCTTCCCGTAGAAAAACCGTCGAATTTTCCGGAAATGGCTTATGATCTGGCTTTAAACCCACCAACCGAAAAAGGTTTTGAGCTCGGGAAAAAGCTTTTCTATGACGGACGGCTTTCTTCAGACGGCTTGATCTCGTGCGGATTTTGCCACCTTCAGGAATATGCATTCACCCATCACGGCCATACGGTAAGCCATGGCGTCAACAACCAGTTAGGAACGAGAAATGCTCAACCGATACAAAACCTGGCATACCAAACAACCTTTATGTGGGATGGCGCGGCGAATCATTTGGACTTACAGCCGGTGATTCCGCTGACAAGCGCGATCGAAATGAACGGAAACCTCACATCGATCATCGAAATGATGAAAGGCGATGGGGTTTATACGAAACTCTACAGGCAAGCTTTCGCCGATGGTAAAGTAAATACAGAAAACATGCTGAAAGCGTTGTCACAATTTATGGTGATGATGACTTCGTCGAATTCAAAGTTTGATAAATTCAGGCGCAATGAAGCCGGCGGAACATTGACGTCGGATGAAACTGCCGGATATACAATTTTCAATTCCAAATGCGCGACTTGCCACGCCACCGATTTGATGACCGACAATTCATTCCGGAATAATGGGCTTGCAGTAAATCCTTTGGTCAATGATGTCGGAAGATTCCGAGTGACCGAATTGACTTCCGACAACTACAAATTCAAAGTGCCGAGTTTGAGGAATGTAGAAAAAACGGCACCTTACATGCACGACGGACGCTTCGGAACGCTCGAATCGGTACTGAATCATTATGCTTCCGGAGTCGTGAATTCAGCCACACTCGATCCTGTCTTAAACCAAAACGGGAGACTCGGGATTCCGCTAAGCGAATTGGAAAAAACACAAATCATCGCTTTCTTGAAAACCCTGACCGACAACCAATATTTAACTGACAAACGATTCTCAGAATTTTAAAAAATGAAAAATAAAATCTCCATTTTACTGCTGTTTCTTTTCGTGTACCAACTGACATGGGCAGCAGAAAAAGATACGATCACACGCTTTACCTATCAAAAGCTGCAGCTTAAAAATTTGCGTTTGGAAGAAGATTGTGATGCCTGTGGCTGCTCTGCAAGTGGCGGAAGCATGGGTTTCAGCTCGATGCTGAACAGCAATTTTGTTGGCGTCAGGTATTTTTACCAAAGCTATACCAGTCGTGACGGCATATTTGCAAATTCGCCGTGGGTGGATGAAAATTTCAACACGGCGCAGGTTTGGGCAAGAATTCCGGTTACGGATAAAATCCAAATCTCTGCTTTGGTGCCGTATCATTTCCACAACCGAATGCTGTCGACCGGTGAAGAAAACATAGACGGACTGGGCGATGTCACGGTATTGGCCATGTATACTGCGATTCAGACAATGAAAGACAGTGTGGTATATTCGCACAAACTGCAATTGGGCGGCGGCGTGAAATCGCCTACCGGAAAATATGAAAGCGCCAATAATCTCGGAACCGTAAATCCAGGTTTTCAGCTCGGCACAGGCAGTTGGGATTACCTTCTGGCAGCAGAATATGTGGTCCAGAGAAAAAAAATCGGCTTAAACACCATGGCCAATTATACGTTTAAAACCGAAAACAAAAAGCTGTACCAGTTTGGTAACCAGTTTAATTATGGAAGTACGCTTTTTTATTTATTTGATGTGGATCAAATCAAACTCGTTCCGCAAGTTGGTTTTGCGGGTGAAATGTATGAAACGAACAGGCAATACAAGCAGGACGTTCCGGATACTTCTGGCGATATTTTATTTGGGAAATTTGGGATTGAGGCCGGGATTAAGAAATTTTCCGTAGGTGTAAACGCCATGACCCCGATCAATCAAAATCTCACTGGCGGCAAAGTGGAAGCCAATTACAGGTGGAGCGTGAATCTCAATTATTCGCTTTAAATGTTAAGCATTGCCTCTAAAAAACGGAGTAGGGATTTTTTGCTTTTTTTGCCACGAATTACACGAATCAACACGAAAAGATTTGTGAGAATTCGTGTAATTTGTGGCTAATGTCAATCTTTATGTTGACGTTATTAAACTAAAAAGGCTGCAATATATTCTGCAGCCTTTTTTTATTTGTAAGATATTTTAAATGTATTCCAATGCCCTTTCAAGCGCCATGCCGCGGGAACCTTTAATTAAGATTATTTTATTTTTGAAAGCCTGTTTTGTTAATTCGGCTGCGAGTTGATCAAACGTTTCATAAAAAGTAAAATTTTCCTTTTCGATCTGATTGGCATAAAAATCTTTCCCGATGAAATAACAGATCACATCATTTGTATTTTTCAGGGTGTTAATAATGTTGTGATGTTCCTGAAGGCTTTCATTTCCCAATTCGAACATGTCACCCAAAATCATTACTTTTTCTGGTTTGTCAAGTTGAATAAAGTTTTCGATGGCCACTGCCATGCTGCTCGGATTGGCATTGTAAGCATCGAGAATGATCTCATTTTCGTTTTTAACCATCAGCTGAGAACGGTTGTTTGCCGGAACGTAGCTTTCGAGCGCCTGTTTGATTGAAGCATCAGGCACTTCAAAATATTTTCCAATGGCAATGGCAGCATTGATGTTATTGGCATTGTAAAGCCCGATGAGCTGCGATTGGATCGAAATACCATCAAAGGTTACAGCTACGAACGGATTGGCTGTAATAGACGTGATATTTAAATCAGCGTCAGATCGGTTCAATCCAAAAGTAAACGATTGGAGCTGCTTTGATTTTTCGGCCTGAATTGGATCTTCAAGGTTTACAAAAGCCATTTTGCCATTTGCAGCCAAATATTGGTACATTTCGCTTTTGCCTTTGATCACGCCTTCGACACCGCCGAAACCTTCCAGATGTGCTTTTCCGAAGTTGGTGATGTAACCAAAATCAGGTTGTGCCAAGTCACATAAGAATTCGATTTCTTTCTGGTGGTTCGCGCCCATTTCGACAATCCCGATTTCAGTTTGTGAAGTGAACGACAACAACGTTAGCGGAACGCCAATGTGGTTGTTTAAGTTTCCGACAGTCGCCTTGGTACTGCATTTTTGAGACAACACGGCGTTGATGAGTTCTTTGGTTGTTGTTTTTCCGTTGCTTCCGGTTAGGGCGACAATCGGCAAGTTCAGGTATTCGCGGTGAAATTTGGCCAATTTTTGTAAAGCCGTTAAACTGTCTTTTACTAAAATGGTCCTGCTGTCGACTAAATAATCGGCATTGTCGATGATGACATACGAAGCGCCTTTTTCCAAAGCTTCTTTGGCAAAAGTATTGGCGTCAAAATTTTCCCCTTTGATGGCTACGAAAAAGGAATTGGGTTCGATCTTGCGCGTATCGATTGAAACCGAGCTGCAGGCTAAAAACAAGCGATGAATGTTTTGAATATCCATTTGAAATTGGTTTAAAAACAAAAAGCCCTAATGAAAGGGCTTTTGTAAAATATATTTCGAAAATTAATTCGTTCTTCTTTTCTTTTTGTCGGCTTTTGGACCCACTCTTGACATCGCACATCTGAATCCGATGTAATCTGTTGCCATATCCTGTGGGAAGTATCTTCTTTGCGCAGGATCCAACCAATAGGCCCTGTCTCTCCAAGAACCACCTTTGTACACTCTGACGTTGTCATTGATCAAAGTTGTTCTCTTATTCGACTTGTCATATTTTCTGACCATGTTACCCAAACTGTCTGTGGTCACATTGTGCTCTGGAGAATCGTACATTCTGTGTTTTTCTTTAGTAGCCGCATCTTCTTCTGTTTCAGCAGTTCCAAAGTCAAAATATCTTGTAGATTGCTTGTCACCATCTCTGTAGTTTCTGTTGTCGCTCTTATCGAAGTTGGTTCTCAAATAAGTTTCTTTTTCGTCAACCGGAACCTGTGCAATTTCACCCGGATAGTTTCTGGCAACAATTTTACCATTAGATAAAGTATCGAAAACCTGTGTTTCTGCAGTTACAATTTCTGCTTTTCCGTCTTCACCAATTTTATTTTTGGTATACACGTTACCTCTATAATAGTTGAAATCACTTGCTTCATCGTCAACAATTGGCCTGTAAACATCGGCAACCCATTCTGCAACGTTACCTGCCATGTCATACAATCCGAAATCGTTTGGTGGATATGATTTTACAACATTTGTAATATCGGCACCATCATCAGACCATCCTGCAATTCCGCCGTAATCTCCTTTTCCTTGCTTAAAGTTGGCCAACTGGTCCCCTTTCACTTGTCTTTTTCCAGAACGCGTGTAGCTTCCAGACCAAGGATATTTCTTTTGTCCTTTGTAGATGTTGTATTCTCTCTGACCTACATCTGCAGCAGCGGCATATTCCCATTCTGCTTCAGTTGGAAGTCTGTATTCTGGCAAAATCAAACCTGAAGATCTTTGTGCATATACATTTTTAGCTTCTTTAACGTTTCCGTCTTTATCTGCTTTTCCTGGTTTTGCTTTTGAATTTCTTCTTCCTTTCAAAACGATTTCTTCGTCTCCGCCCATTGTTTTAGTTGGCGAATTCAAATAGGTTTCAGTACTGAAAGTTTTGTCGGCACTCACCGCTGTCACTTTTGAATCCTTTTTAAGAAAACCTTCTTTTTCAAGGGTATTTTCGTTTACACGGTCGGTTCTCCATTTAGAGAATTCCACTGCCTGAATCCAGTTTACACCAACTACAGGATAATTTGCATAAGCAGGGTGACGCAGGTAGTTATTGGTCATGGTTTCATTGTAGCCCAATCTGTTTCTCCACACCAAAGTATCCGGAGAAGCACCTTCGTAAATGTTCTTGTAATTTTCCTGTTCTGGTGGAAATACTCTTTTCAACCAATCAAGATACTCCATGTACATCAGGTTTGTCACTTCAGTTTCATCCATGTAGAATGATTGTACGTGTTGTTGATTTGGCGAATTGTTCCAATCATGCATCACATCATCCTGAACTTTACCCATGGTAAAAGTTCCACCTTCTACCATCACCAATCCTGGGCCGGTAGCTTGCTTTTTGAAGTTGGAAGCGTATTGAAAACCTCCTTTTTTGTCGTTGATCTTCCACCCCGTCGCAGTTGACGAGTTCTTGGAGCTGGAGCCTTTACTACAACTAGTAGTTAAACCAAACATTATTACAAGGGACAGTAATAATCTAACAGCCATAAATTTGTTTACTTTCATACGTTAGTAGGTGATAATTTCGAGGCGCAATATAATAATTAACATTTACATTGCAACATCTTTTTTTAAATAATATAAACCCGTTTATTTTCGAATCCCGGCATTTTCATTTCAGAACGCAAAATTAAAATAAATATTATAATCAATTGCACGAAATAAATTATTTTTACCGGCCGTAATAATTGCAGGCAAACCGCGTTACTTATTCTAATGAAAAAAACATTATCCCTATTTTTATTGCTGTATTCTTACGTTGCTTTTAGCCAGCAAAGCGGGAATATCAGCATCAACTGGACCCCGGCCCATGTTTATTCTTTTGGGGATTACAATGTCAACATCCCTCAGTTTGACAGTTCGAATTTTTATTTTGACAGTTATCGCAAGGAGATTTTGTTCCGGTTTTCATCGAACCAGCCGACAGACATCAACGAAAAATCGTTGCAAATCACCAATATTACGTACGAAGCCATTACTGCTGCTGAGTTGGGCGAATTGTCCATCAAAGCCATTCCTGAAAAAATCAATGCGACCTTAAAAAGCATCCGCGCAAGGGATGAATTTGCCGCAAACATCATACTCTCTCCTATTATAAAGGACGGATCGGGATTTAAAAAAGTCAAGTCTTTTTCTTATTCCTTTACTGCAGGGAGCAGTTCCAAGTTGCTTACCCCCGGTGATGACTTTGGATCCAGGCGTAATTCGGTGCTTGCTACAGGAGATTGGTATCGGTTTTATGTGACCAAATCTGGCGCTTATGGAATGGATAAAACTTTTTTAAGGGCACTAGGCGTGAATGTCGATGGCCTTGACCCCAGAAAAATCAAAATATACGGAAATGGCGGACGCATGATCCCCCTAAAAAACAGCGATTATTATCCTGCCGACCTTACTGAAAACGCGATTATCGTAACAGGTGAAAATGACGGCGTATTTAATGATAATGATTTTATCGTTTTCTACGCAGAAGGTGTGGATGTCTTCAACGCCGATAGCGATACCAACAACAACCTGTATGCAGACAAGTCCTATTATTATGTAAACGTTCAGGGTGCTGACGGCAAACGGATCACAGCAATGACACAACCTTCATTGCCTGCTACAGTAAACATTACAACATTCGACAATTATCAGTACCACGAAATAGATGCCGTCAATGTGGCGCGTCTTGGGCGCAGGTGGTTCGGGGAAGTTTTCGACATTGATAACGAGCAGGAATTTACCTTCAACATTCCGAATGTCGTCACAACCGAGCCTGTGAAAATTACTGCTTACGCCGGTGCTTCTGCATTGGTTGCAACAAGTTTCAAATTTAATGTCAACGGACAGGATCTCGGAACAATTAACCTGGCGTTTACAGACGACCATACGCTTTTACGGGGCGATTCTGTACAAATGACTGCTGCAGCTTCAGATAATATTACGGTCAAAGTCAGCTACCTTAATAATAATGTTCCGGGATCAAAAGGATATCTGGATTACATTCGGGTAAAATCAAAAAGAAGCCTGCGTGGCACCGGCCAACAGTTTCCCTTTCAATATGATGCTGCTGCGGTGACTTCGGGCTTTGGGGAATACCAATTTTCAAATGCAGGTGCAATCGGTCAGATCTGGGATGTTACCGATATTTTCAACGTCAGAAACATTGAAAATAATGGGCAAAATGCTTTTTCATTCAAAGCTGCCCTTGGGGAAATCCGAAAATACGTAGCCGTAGATTTTAATAATTTATACATCCCTGAACGAGAATCGCAGGCAAGGGTAAGCAACCAAAACCTGAAAGGAACCATTTTTAACAATGCTCAGGGCCAACCGGGAGACATCGATTATATTATTGTAGCGCCGACCGTATTTTTGGCACAGGCCGAGCGCCTCGCTAATTTTCATCGCAATTATTCACAACTTGTAGTTAAGGTCATTTCGCTTGACAACATATACCAGGAATTTTCTTCAGGCAAACAGGACATCGGAGCCATCAGGAATTTCATGAAGTATGTTTTTAAAAACCCTTTAGACCCAAGCAGAAAAGTCAAATACCTGAACCTCTTTGGCGATGCTTCTTTTGATTTTAAAAACCGTGTTTCCGCATTCTCGAACTTTGTCCCTATTTATCATGCGCTTGACGGATTCAGCGATGGCGAAGATTCGTTTTGTTCTGATGATTTTTTCGGGCTTTATGACGACAATGAAGGAAATATCACCCAAAGCACGGCATCAGGCCTTGATATTGCCGTAGGGCGAATGCTTGCCGGATCTGTAACCCAGGGCGATGAACTCGTCAATAAAGTCATTGATTATCATGACCTCAAATCATACGGCAACTGGCGCAACAACCTGATCGCTATAGCCGATGATGCAGACAAGGATGGTGATAGCTCTTTGCAAGTCAATATGAATAACCTTGCTGACAGAATTGTTTTAGAAAAACCATTCATAAATGCAACTAAAATCCTGATGGATTCTTATGTACAGGAAAGTTCCTCCGGAGGTGGGCGTTACCCAAAAGCAAAAGCAGATTTGTTTAATGCATTTGAAAAAGGCGCGCTGGTTTTTAACTATCTCGGTCATGGTGGCGAAGACGGATTGTCACAGGAAAGGATTTTTCAAACTGCTGACGGCCAAAATCTGAACAACAAATACAAATACCCTTTATTTATTACGATTACCTGCGAATTTACCCGATTTGACAATCCGTTCAGGCCGACTGCAGGCGAATACACTTATTGGAATACCCATGGAGGCGCCATTTCATTAATTACAACCGTACGGTCGATTGGACAGACAACAGGTGAATTATTTAACATACTTCTTGCCAAATATCTGTTTTCATATGGCTCGAATGAGTACGTATCGATAGCTGAAGCATTGCGAAAAGCAAAAACAGCACCGGGCGCACCAGTTGTAAACGTGGTGTTTTATATTGGTGATCCCGCGCTGATGCTGGCCATCCCAAAGCCAAATATCAGGCTTACCAAAATCAACGATGTTCCAATCGCTGATGTAACCGAGCCGCTGAAGGCATTGGCATACGCAAAATTAACCGGAGAAGTCGTTGATGAGAACAACAATCCGCTTCCAACTTACAACGGTGATCTTGCGATACAAATCTTCGACAAGATGCTCACAAAACGAACCCGAAACAATGACGGCCAAAGCCCGCCCATAAATTTCACTACCTTAGGAGAAACGATTTTCAGGGGAAATGCAAGTGTCAATAATGGGCAATTTGAATTTGGCTTTGTCGTTCCAAGAGACATTACAATTGATGTGGGCAACGGACGCGCCAGCTTTTATTCGAAAAGAGGACAGATATTGTTAGACAAATCGGGTTACAACAATACGGTGAAAGTTGGCGGGGTCAATGAAAACGCGGAATCAGACACTACCGGGCCAACCGTAAAATTATACATGAACGACCAGACATTTGTTTCGGGCGGAATCACGAATGAATCCCCGATATTCCTGGCTTTTCTGGAAGACGAACACGGAATCAACACCGCCAGCGGAATTGGGCATGACATCGTTGCAATACTCGACGGAGATGAAAACAATCCGTACAAACTCAACGATTATTACGAAACCGAACTCGACAATTACAAAAAAGGAAAACTGAAATTTCCATTCAGGAACCTTTCCGTTGGTTTGCATACAATCACTTTTAAGGCTTTTGACGTATATAACAATCTGGTGACTGCCGAGATTCAGTTTTTGGTGGTGAATGACGATTCGATAACGATTTCAAACGTGCTCAATTACCCGAATCCATTTGTGAATTACACCCAGTTCTGGTTTACGCACAACAAGCCTTTCGAACCGTTAGAAGTGCAGGTTCAGGTGCTCACGATTACAGGAAAAGTCGTTTGGACGAAAAACCAGACGATTACCACCGATGGTTTTTTATCACGTGAAATTACCTGGGACGGCAAGGATGATTTTGGCGATAAAATCGGAAAAGGCGTTTATGTTTACAAGCTCACCGTGAAGTCGTTGCTCACAAATACGAAAACGCATAAGTACGAAAAACTTGTAATACTTTAATAAAATAGTATATTTGTTCAATTATATAAAAATTCAGAATGAGAAAAATTGCAGTAATATTAATTGGTTTGATATCGATACAATTCGCAAAAGCACAAGACAGGGTGATCACAACAGGAGTTCCTTTTTTACTGATCGCAGCCGATGCACGCTCAGCGGGTATGGCCGATCAGGGTGTAGCCACATCGCCTGACGCCTTTTCACAACAATACAATCCCGCCAAATATGCATTCGCTACAGACAAAATTGGCGCTTCGGCAAGTTACACGCCGTACCTGACCGATTTGGTGAATGACATTTCACTCGGGCAGATCACGTTCTACAACCGTTTTAACGAAAGGATGGCATTTGCAGCCAGCTTGAGGTATTTTGGTTTGGGGGAAATTGAATTGAGAAATGCCGCCGAAGATGTTCCCGTGATTGTGAAGCCTAACGAATTGGCTTTTGACGTTTCTTACTCTTTGCACCTGAGTGATCAATTTGCGATGGCCGTTGCCGGACGTTACATCAGGTCAAATTTGAAAATTGCAGACGCCACTACCGATGCTTCCGCTGCAAGCCAATTTGCAGTTGACGTAGCCGGTTATTTCCAGTCTGAAGAAATCGCGTTCAATGACTTCAACGGAAAATACCGTTTGGGTTTCAACTTTCAGAATATTGGGCCAAAAATCAGTTATGATAAAGACCAGAATGATTTGAATTCAAATTTCCTTCCTGCAAACATGAAACTGGGTGGTGGATTTGATTTTATCCTTGACGAATACAATAAAGTAGGTGTAAGTGCCGAATTCAACAAATTGTTGGTTCCAACACCACAGGAAGTGACCGATAAAAATGGCGATGGTGTCATCGACGCTGCCGACCGTGTCCTCGTAAATGACGAATACAGCAGCATTGGATGGACGTCCGGAATCTTTAAATCTTTCGGTGATGCGCCTGACGGATTCAGCGAAGAGTTAAAAGAATTCACTTATTCTGTCGCAGCCGAATATTCTTACCAGGATTCATTTGCTTTCCGATTGGGGTATTTCAATGAAAGCGTTGAAAAAGGAGCCAGAAAATTCCTGTCGCTCGGAGCCGGATTCAAATACAACGTAGTCAAAATCGATGTATCTTACCTGTTCTCTGCCTCTAAAGTGAAAAACCCGCTTGAAAATACGCTTCGCTTCTCGTTAAGCTTTGCATTCGGAGACAAATACGACGAATATTAGTATATTTAATTTTTAAATAAAAAATCCAAATTTCAACTTCCTGAAATTTGGATTTTTTTTCCCCTGTAAAGAATGAAAGACATTACTATTACAACCAAATTCTTGTCGTTTGACAACGTAACAGAATTACCTTCAGATGTTCAGGATTTAATGGCAAAAGCTGTTGCAATTAGAAAGCATGCTTATGCGCCGTATTCCAAATTCCGTGTGGGCGCTGCAATCCTTTTGGACAATGGCGAAATCGTACTGGGATCAAACCAGGAAAATGCCGCTTACCCGTCCGGGCTTTGCGCCGAAAGGACTGCGATCTTCTACACGGGCGCGAATTATCCCGAGGCGAAAATTCTTAAAATGGCGATTAGCGCAGCTTCCGATACGAATCCGACACTGAGCCCGATCCCGCCCTGCGGTGCTTGCCGCCAATCGATTGCCGAATACGAATTCAAGCAGGACCAGCCGATCGAAATTTATTTCATGGGCGAATCCGGAGCCGTTTTCAAGTCGGATTCACTCAAAAATTTACTCCCATTGACGTTTGATAAAAACTTCCTGTAAAATAACTAAAATTTAAGATTTTAATTTTAGTTCTAGGATGGAATGTCTTATTTTTGCGTTTCGCAAATTGGTGTGAGGAAACGATTTTGCGTTGTATAAAAACAGACAAATAACACTTTAGCAAAAGAACAACAATTCAGATGAAAGAAGTTACAAAAGAAGTTTATTTAAAGTGGTATGAAGACATGCTGCTTTGGAGAAAGTTTGAAGACAAATTAGCTGCCCTTTACATACAACAAAAAGTACGAGGATTTCTTCACCTATACAACGGACAGGAAGCGGTTTTGGCCGGAGCCTTGCACGCAATGGATTTGGGCAAAGACAAAATGATCACGGCTTACAGAAACCACGTACAGCCAATCGGAATGGGCGTTGACCCGAAAGCCGTCATGGCAGAATTGCTCGGAAAAGTAACCGGAACCTCTAAAGGTATGGGTGGCTCGATGCACATTTTCTCAAAAGAAAAAGGATTTTATGGCGGTCACGGAATCGTTGGGGCGCAAATCCCTGTGGGTGCCGGAATCGCTTTCGCAGATAAATATTTCAATACCGGCGGCGTGACGTTGACTTACTTCGGAGACGGAGCAGCAAGACAAGGTTCGCTTCACGAAGCGTTTAACATGGCCATGTTGTGGAAGTTACCAGTCGTTTTTATCGTTGAAAACAATGGTTATGCGATGGGAACTTCTGTCGAAAGAACGGCAAACCATACCGACATCTGGAAACTAGGTCTAGGATACGAAATGCCTTGCGGACCAGTAGACGGGATGAACCCTGTAAAAGTAGCTGAAGCCATGGATGAAGCGATCGACCGGGCAAGACGCGGCGACGGACCGACATTTTTAGAAATGAAAACGTACCGTTACAGAGGACACTCAATGTCTGATGCGCAATTGTACCGTTCGAAAGAAGAAGTCGAAGAATACAAAAAAATCGATCCGATTACCCAGGTTTTGGATGTGATCAAAGACCAAAAATATGCTACCGATGCAGAAATCGAAGCGATCGACGAGCGCGTAAAAGAGCTTGTTGAAGAATGTGCGAAATTTGCAGAAGAATCTCCGTTCCCGGAAGTACAGCAATTGTACGACGTGGTTTACGAACAAGAAAACTATCCATTCATTCCTCACAAACTATAATCACATGGCAATTAAAATCACAATGCCGCGCTTGAGCGATACGATGACGGAAGGAACGGTTGCATCGTGGCTTAAAAAAGTGGGCGACAAGATCAGCGAAGGCGATATTTTAGCTGAGATTGAAACCGATAAAGCAACAATGGAATTTGAATCATTCAATTCTGGGACTTTATTGCACATCGGAATCCAAGAAGGCGAATCGGCTCCTGTGGATTCTCTTTTGGCAATCATTGGAAACGTAGGCGAAGACATTTCTGCGCTTTTGGCTGGTGGCGACGCTCCGGCGAAAGAAGCACCTAAAGTTGAGGCTACAAGGACAGAAGATAAAAAAGATGATACAACTTCTGCAAAAGAAGTAAAATCTGAAGGTAAAAAAGAAGCGGCTCCGGCTGCAGCTGCCGAACTTCCAAAAGGCGTTGTAGTCGTAACGATGCCACGCTTGAGCGACACCATGACCGACGGAACTGTGGCCACCTGGCTGAAGAAAGTTGGCGATAAAGTGTCGGAAGGCGATATACTTGCTGAAATCGAAACCGATAAAGCGACGATGGAATTCGAATCGTTCAATGCCGGAACTTTATTGTTCATCGGGATCAACGAAGGCGAAACCGCTCCTGTGGACAGCGTATTGGCGATCATCGGACCAGAAGGTGCCGACATCACCGGTGTTGCCGAAAACTTCAAAAAAGGCGGTGCTGCTCCTGCTCCAACTTCTGAAGCCAAAGCCGATGCTCCTAAAGTAGAATCAGCCGACGCGAAATCTGATGAAAAGTCAGATGCAAAAGAAGAAGAAACGGTAAACGTCGTTTCTGACGGAAAAAGAATTTTCATTTCCCCGTTGGCTAAAAAAATTGCAGAAGAGAAAAAAATCAATATTGCACAGGTAAAAGGTTCTGGTGAAAACGGCAGAATCGTAAAAGCCGACATCGAAAACTTCAAACCACAAGCTGCTCCTGCTCCTGCTGCTTCTGAACAAGCTTCCGCTCCAGCGAAATCCGAACAGGCTGCCGCTCCGGTAAAAGCATTTGTTCCGGCTGGCGAAGTGTCTTCAGAAGAAGTCAAAAATTCGCAAATGCGCAAAACGATCGCGCGCCGTTTGGCAGAGTCGAAATTCACCGCGCCACATTACTATTTGACAATTGAAGTAGCCATGGACGATGCGATGAAATCTAGAGCCGTGATCAATACGGTTCCAGATACGAAAGTGTCATTCAACGACATGGTGATCAAAGCATGCGCAATGGCCCTGAGAAAACACCCGCAGGTAAATTCACAATGGAAAGACGATGTGACCGTAATTCACCACAACATCAGCATTGGCGTGGCCGTAGCTGTTGAAGACGGATTGTTGGTTCCGGTATTGCCATTTACAGACCAAATGAGCTTGACACAAATCGGGACGAAAGTCAAAGACCTTGCAGGAAAAGCAAGAAACAAGAAATTACAGCCGGCAGAAATGGACGGAAGTACGTTTACGGTTTCAAACCTTGGCATGTTCGGGATTACTGAATTTACTTCGATCATCAACCAACCGAATTCAGCGATTTTATCAGTCGGTGCGATTGTTGAAAAACCAGTAGTTAGAAACGGGCAAATCGTCGTTGGAAACACGATGAAAGTCACATTGGCCTGCGACCACAGAACCGTTGACGGCGCTACGGGAGCACAATTCCTGCAAACGCTCAGAACCTATCTCGAAAATCCGGTGACGATGCTGGCTTAAGCCAAATTTAGATAAATATTCAAAATCCCGCATTGAAATTCAGTGCGGGATTTTTGTATTTGGACTGATTTTCATAACTTTAAGTAATCCTAAACTTTATAGGATCCAGAAATTTTACCATTAAGAAATGAAGTTCCATTAAGACCGATGCCTTCATGATTCTTAATTCCTTAATGGTGAATTTTTGGAATGTCCTCTCGGTAATCTTAAAATCAAAAACAATATTCATTATGGCAACTAAAATTTTCACCACAGCATTTTTGGAAGAATTGCAAATGGAAACGGCTTCGACACGCAAATGCCTCGAACGAATTCCGCTTTCGGATTTGTTTAAATTCAAACCGCATGAAACATCTATGGAAATGGGATATCTGACGCTGCTTGTCGCTGAAATTCCAATGTGGATCGCTCACATGATCGAAGATTCCGAAATTGATTTTGTAACCTATCCGCATGCTAAAATCGAAACTTCGGAGCAATTGATGGCGCATTTTGAAGACAACCTTAAAAAAGCCGAAGCCGCGCTCCAAAATGCCACCGATGAAACACTCGAAGAAACGTTTACCTTAAAAGCCAATGGCGAAGTCATGTATACATCGCCAAAGAAAACCGACATCCGAACAACTTTGAATCATTGGGTACACCACCGCGGGCAACTGACCGTTTATATGCGAATGAACGGCATCAAAATTCCTTCGATTTACGGGCCATCGGCAGATGATAAAAGTTTTTAGCATTCAGCAAAAAGCAGTACTTTTCGGAAAATTATATTCTGATGAAAAAAATCTTGCTTTGCGCCGTCCTGATCTTGGCCTTCGCGTGTAACAAACAAAAAAATACCGAGGGCGCAATCGACCTGATCAATGATGAACATTCCTTCTCTGTGGCTGAAAAAGCCGTTGTCAAACATTTGGATCTTGACATCAAAGTCGATTTTGAAACACAGACCATTTCTGGAAAAGCATCATGGCAAATTAACAATGTTTCGAAAGGAAAAGAGATCATTTTTGATGAAAATACGCTTGAAATTCAAAAAGTGACTTTAGGCGATGATGAAAAACCGGCCAAATTCAAACTTGGAACAGCAGTCGAATTTCACGGAAAACCGCTGATTGTAACCATCGAACCCACCACGACAAAAGTCAATATTTATTATAAAACCACTAAAGATGCAGTCGCGTTGCAATGGCTGACACCACAACAAACGGCAGATAAAACCAAACCATTTTTATTTTCGCAAGGCGAAAGCATCTGGACAAGAACCTGGATTCCATGCCAGGATTCGCCGTCAATACGTTTTACATACAATGCAAAAGTCACGGTTCCGAATGACCTGATCGCCTTAATGAGCGCGGTCAATCCGCAAAAGAAAAATGATACCGGTGTGTATACATTTGTCCAAAATAAAAAAATCCCATCTTATTTGATGGCCATTGCCGTGGGCGACCTGGCTTTTAAATCAATTGACAGCAGAACGGGTGTTTATGCCGAACCTTCTGTTTTAGGCAAAGCTGCCTGGGAATTTGCCGAACTTGGAAAAATGGTATACGCTGCCGAAAAATTATACGGACCCTACCGCTGGGGCAGATATGACGTTTTGGTATTGCCGCCAAGTTTCCCTTATGGCGGAATGGAAAATCCGAATTTGACATTCCTTACTCCGGGCGTCATTGCAGGCGACCGGTCATTAACGAGTTTGCTGGCACACGAACTCGGCCACAGCTGGAGCGGAAATTTAGTTACGAACGCCACCTGGGACGATGTTTGGCTCAACGAAGGTTTTACGACTTATGTCGAGCACCGCATTGGCGAAGCCATTTTCGGAAAAGAAGAAGCAAAAATGCAGGACGTTTTAAGCCGCAAAGGATTGCAGGACAACATGGCTGAAATGGGCGCTAAAAATCCCGATACACGATTAAAAGTGGACACCCAGGGCAGAAATCCTGATGAATCACTGAGCGACATCCCATACGAAAAAGGCTATGCTTTTTTACAGACGATCGAGGATGCTGTTGGCAGGCGGAAATTCGACGTATTCATAAAAGCGTATTTTAACGCACATGCTTTCCAGTCCATCACTACTGAAGATTTTGTCGCTTACATCAACAAAAATCTTATTAAAGGAAATGCCGATCTCGAAGAAAAAATTAAACTGGACGAATGGATTTACAATCCGGGAATCCCGTCAAACATGATTGTGCCTACTTCTGAAGATTTTATCAAAATTGACAGCATTCAGGCGAATTGGAGAAAAGCCGGCATCAAAGGATTGTCAAATCAAATCAAATCCACTACCGAAAAACAGCACTTTATAGATTACCTTCCTGAAGATTTAACCGAAAAAGAAATGGCGGCAATCGACGCGGAATTCCATTTTACAGACAAAGGAAATTTCGTCATCAAACGGCAATGGTTTGTACAGGCAATCAAGCACAACTACAAACCGGCGCGGACAGCCATTGAAAATTTCATGATCTCGACAAGCAGGACCGGATCTTTGGAAACACTCTACAAAGAAATGATCAAAACGCCCGAAGGCAAAGATTGGGCAAAACAGATTTTTGAAAAAGCAAAACCCGGTTATCATTTGACGACCGTTCAGGATTTGCAGCGCACCTTAAACTAAAAAAATCCCGTCTTAAAAGGCGGGATTTTTTTATTACAATTTATTTAAACCTTTAACGAACCCCGAAAGGCCCGGGCGGCATAATACGATTGCGCGCCATTGTGGTAAATGAAAACGCGGTCATAACGGCGGTCTCCAAAGATACTTCCTCCAAGTTTTCTAACATCGGCAGGGGTTTGCAGCCAACTCGAAGTCTTTAAATCAAATTTTCCAAGTTGTTGCAATTTCCGGTATTGTTCTTCAGTCAAAATTTCGACACCCATTGCTGCCGCCATATCAAAGGCATTATTTTCAGGCTGGTGTTCTTTCCTTGACAATTGGCCTTCGCGGTCGTAACACAAACTTCTTCGGCCTTTCGGACTTTCTTCTGAACAATCAAAAAATAGGAATTCATTTGTGGTTTTATCATAACCGACGACATCCGGTTCGCCGCCGGTGGCTTCCATTTCATGCAATATGGCTAATTTTTCGGGATGGACTTCAAGTTTTGCTTTTACTTTTTGCCATTCAATATTTTTATGCCGATCGCTGTGTTTTTCAAAACGAACTTGTAAAACTTTGATGAGTTCCTCGTATTGTGCCGTTGACAATTGCTTTTTATTTTCCATTGCTGTAAATTTTGATCTGTCTGACTAAGGTTTTCAGTCTTCGTTTATGACGAATTGTTGTTGTAATAATCCATCCATGATTTCATTTTTCCGACATACATTTTGAGGTAATTTTCTGTCAGGAATATATTCGACCAGTCAAACCGTTGTGATTGTACGCCAAGATAAAAAATAAAGATTGCAGTTGCAGCATCGGGAATTGATTTTATTTCTGCATCAGATAATTTTCTGATATTTTGATAGCCATTTAAAAAACTTTGCGCTTTCAATTCATAAATATCTTTATCGGTTTCAATATGAAAAAGCTGTTTGCAAAAGTAAGCCACATCAAAAACCAAAAATCCATTTCCACAAAAATCAAAATCGAAAATGGTGATTTCGTTGCTATTGGCAACATTCAGATTGTCATACCAGATATCAAGATGCACAATCCCTTTTGAAAAGTCTGAAAAATCCATCTTTTTGAAATTTTCACCAATGATTTGACCCTGCTTTTTTACAAACCGCATTTCCGGGAGCGATTCAGGAAAATGAGCGGTCGCATATTCATAAGGCAGCTGAAGCAGTGTTTCCGGATCGTAATTCATCCGCCCGATTGTTTTATCCTGCGTTGCTTGGTGGATTTTTGCCATCAGCACACCAATTTCGAAACAGGTTTCTTCATCCATAAACCGGATCTTCTCTCCATTGGCAAATGAAAAAAGTACGGCGTGACGAATGCCTTCCGGTGCTTGTATGTTTTGGATGTACTCCTCATTTTCATCTGCAATCGGATATGAAATGCTGACGTGCTGTACCTTTAATAGATTCAACAGTTCAATTTCTTCCAGAATTTCAGGCTTTGTACGCCAATTGTGAAAATAAACCCGCAACACATAGGTTGCCCTTTCACAACAAACAAAATAAGTATGGTTGATTCCTGTCCTGAATAATTTACAGCCCTTGTAACCGTCGAGTGTATACTTGTCTTTTAAAAATTCCCCCAGGGCATCGGCAGAAATCGTAGAAGCTGTAACTGGAAAATGAACCATTTTTCGGATTGATTATAAAAGATAAGCACCAGTTAAATATTTTTATTTCACAACTGGCAGCGACATGCTAATATAGCGGTTTTAACGAAAGCTGCAAGCAGGCAATGGCCAAGGTCATTCTAATATCTTTGATAAAATATTTATGGCGTGCCACCATTGCGGATATTTGTTGCAAAACCAAAACATCCATCGGCAATGCTGTCGGGCTGTCCGCGGTGCACGGCACCTTGCTTCCATCCCTCACGCGAACGCGTCTGGGCAATTTAGCGTTTGCCAAAACCTACGGCAATCCAATAAAAAAAGCCCCGGAATGGAGCTCTTTTATAATTTTGAAAATTTACTTTACAATTCTTCCTTGTTCAAAATCAGTTACCACGGACTCACTTCGGTTCCATCTTCAATATCGTTACTGAAAAACTGCCCGGTTGGCGCGCTGTCATCGGTTAGCGTATGCTTGATAATGAAATCAACTGCGCTTTCAACAGTTCCGGGCCCGTTATGGTGGTTAAAATCTGTTGCGGTGTAACCCGGATCGATTGAATTCACCTTAAACGGCAAATCTTTAAGCTCGTAGGCAAGTACGATCGTGTATGCGTTTAAAGCGGCTTTCGAAGTGCCATAGCTGGCCGTTTTAAAATTGTAATATTTCCAGTTTGGGTCACTGTGCAAGTTTAGCGATCCCAGTCCGGATGTAATATTGGTGATCCTCGGGCTGTCCGATTTTTTAAGCAATTCGAGAAATGCCTGCGTTACGCTAATCACGCCGAAGAAATTCGTATCAAATACTTCCCGAATGTCTTTAACCGAAGTATCTGAAGCTGGCTGCGGCAAAGCCCCGCTAATTCCGGCATTGTTGATCAAAATATCGAGTTTGCCCTGTTCCTGCGCGACAATGTTTTTTGCAGCTACAATTGAATCCGGCTTCGTTACATCAATTTCGATGGCCTTGATATTTTCAAAACCTTTTTCACTCAATTCTGAAACCACTGCTTTGCCTTTTTCAAGGTCGCGGCTTCCCAGATAAACGAATAATCCTTTTTTGGAAAGTTGTTTTGCCGTTTCCAAACCAATGCTTCTATTTGCTCCTGTAATTAATACTGTTTGCATTTTTTTTATTTAAAATTAATGGTACAAAGGTGCTTCATTTAAAACAGTTGGCATTTGCCATTTGGCAAAAAGCATTTTAGGTGATATTTTTTCTGATTCTGCTGAGTGAAGATTGCGTCACGCCTAAGTATGAAGCCACGTAAGAAAGCGGAATCCGGTTTACGACATTGGGATAAATTTCGAGAAACATCAAATAACGCGTCGTCGCATCTTCTGAAACCAATGGGCTTCTGCGATCTACCTTCTGGCGCAAGGCTTTTGAAATGATCTTATGCACAATCGCATCCCAGCCGATAATGGTGTGTAGAAGTTCATTCCAGTCCTTTTTGGAAAAAATGAGCAGCTTGCAATCTGTAATCGCCTGCACATAAGCAGAAGATGGAATCTCATTGTCAAAGCTCTCTAAATCTACGACAAGATTGTTTTCTTCAATAAAATATTTGGTGATTTCCTCGCCTTTGTTGTTGTAATAACAAACACGTACGATGCCGTCTAGTACAAACCCAACCCGTTGTGCAATCTTTCCAGCTTCTGAAAAATAAGTATCTTTTTGAAGGTTTACCTCAGTCGCCTTATTCGAAATTAACTCGAGTTGCTGTTGGTTCAAATTTCCAAACTGCAATATATATTCAATAAATGTTTTCATGGATGCAAGTTAGCCAAATGTATTTTTTTTTAATTTGTCATTTGGTAAAAACACACTACTGATTCGACCAAATTCCTGAAAATAGCCTTACAGGTAGCCGACTGTTTTTACAAGAATGTCAGTTGTTGCCAATGAAATTATTCCGATGATAAAAAACAAGTCCTCAAAAAAATATTTTAAAGCATTTTGACCGTCGGATTTTCAATGCAGATACTTTTCCTTCCTTTGTTAGGCAACGACAAAGATTTAATAAAAACAAAAACCCCTCATAGATAGATGAAGGGTTTTTAAAAGACCCGAGGCCTTAGCCGAACTGGCAAAGCAAAGGCGACATTTGATATTAAGAGGAGAAAGTCTGGTAGACTTTCGGTTTTTGCCACTAGCAGTCAGGTATATAAACAAGAAAGCCCGTTCGTTAGAACAGGCTTCTTTAAAGAAAGGCGACGACATACTCTCCCACATAATTGCAGTACCATCTGCGCAGGCGGGCTTAACTTCTCTGTTCGGGATGGGAAGAGGTGA